>ENA-OQCR01000036-OQCR01000036.1-human-gut-metagenome-genome-assembly--contig:-NODE-36-length-20221-cov-1.202648_pt1 | contig 20221 bp, 31 predicted proteins | sample MGYA00242763_ERZ504589 | MGnify/ENA primary metagenome ERZ504589 (study PRJEB26092, sample SAMD00036321) | human gut metagenome | host: Homo sapiens | study: EMG produced TPA metagenomics assembly of...
CGGACAATGAGGATACGGTACTTTCTCTAGAGGACGGAACGGAGCTACTTGACGACTTCGACCTCTGGAAAGAACGTTCCGACCTCGAACTTGAAAAAATCATGGACCGGAACTACTGGTCCTCGACTGGTTGATATTAGATTAAAAACAGGAACATAATTATGGTAAGAGAACTTTATCAACGGCTCAGGGAATATTTCAACAACTTACCCGAACCGACAGAAGAGGAAAGACAATTTATCCGGGAGCTGAACGCCGGGTATTTCCCTATCACGTCCGTCCACCGCGATGACCTGGAAGGACAAGGTTTCGATGTGGAAAAGATCAGCGATGACGACATGCAGAATCTGGCGGAAAAGATGGCCGACGATTACTGCGAACAGTTGTTCTGGCCCAGCATGGAAATCATTGCCGGAGAAATCCTGAGTTTCCCGAAAGTAAAAACAAAAGACATTATCTGTCCGAAATGCTATTCGGAAAATATCCGTTATGATATTCACGAAAGCCGGTTCCACTGCGGCGAGTGTTCCCTGGCATGGGATGACAAACTGTATGTGCTCGTGGAATTTCCCGAGGACAGCGCCCCTTTCGAGGAGGAAGGAACCGGTTACCCGGCATGGGAAAGCGGGGACAACGGGGGCGCTTTACGTGCCCGAGGAAGACTATATCCGCCATACCGGCAAATCTCCCGAGCGGGAGAAGTGCTACCGGGCCGCATGCTGGCCGGACTCCCAGAAATACATGGGGACGAAGGGCTGTGAACCCATACAGGATGAAAACGGGATACGGGATTTCGGCACATCGGCATACTGGGTGCCGCTGCTTCTGACGGAAGAAGCGGCAGAGCGACGAATGGACAAGAAAAAGGTACCGGTATGCCCCGAATGTGGGGGCACAGATATTGACATTCTGAGTGACGAGGGCGTGGCCGTATGCAATGACTGCTGCCTTGAATGGCCTTACGCGGAGGATTGAGAATGGAAACGGTAGATGTTTATACGGAACGAGGCGACCTGGTCACCTGTTCCGATTGCGGCAAGGTGATGCTCCTGCCGTATGGAGCGGATAAATGTCCCGCCTGCAAGAAAGAAGGTTGCCTGGTATGGACGGACGAAAGCTTGCGGGAAGCCGACATCGACTCCCTGCTCGAGAGGCACTGTAACCTGCACCAGAAGAGCGAACTGCAACCGGAGGAGTATCTTTCACTTTCCATACTGGTGACCGAGTATATTCCATATCTGGCCGATAAACCGCAGACAGCGCGTGAAACCCTGTTCCTACTCCTTGAAACCGGCTCTCTTTTCGAGAAATACTGGCGGGATACAAGATGCTTCCAATCCGAAAATATCTACACGCCCGCCATCAAGACACTGCTTGACAAACTGGACGTGAAACTGCGAGAGGGCGACACGATTCCGGTAGAATACCAGGATTGCCGCTCCCTGGAGGACTTCTTCAGGGTCGTTGCCGGCGAGCGTCCGGCAAAGGAAGAGGTATCGTTTTCTTCAGATAAGGAGGGAAACTATTATTTCAACGGACGCAAGGTCAAGGTGGAAAATTCTGACGAGTACGCCTACCGCCTGCTGAAAACCAAAATACAGACGAGCTACCGGCGTCCGGTAGATTTTTACTTCCGCTTCCTTGCCCGTTTCGGACCATACGGAACTTATGGCAACGTGTATTACCCGAGTATCACGGACCTGATATGCAGGCGTTACCTGCCTGAAACCGCAAAATGAATTCCGGAAAGGCGATGGACAACGGTTCACCGCCTTTCTTATTGTATAACTTTTTTTAATATCAATCATTATGGCAACAGCATTAGCAACAACGGCCGCCCCCGTGCAGTTCGATTTCCAGAACAACAACGTCGAGGTGATGACGCTCGACACGCTCCGGCGCACACACAAGGAAAATGACATCTATGGCAACCCGCTCAAGGGAATCTACCATTACGAGGTGATAGAGCGCATGGCGGACATCTGCCAGAAACACAACCTGAACTACGAGGTGGAGGAAATCTTCGCCGCCCAGAACAAGAACAAGGCACAGCCCGGCGTGGTCGTCCTGCCCCAGGTGGAACAAAAGTACGGGGCGATGGCCGTCGAGGCGCATATCCTGCGCCGCGTTTATACGACCATCCGCATTAAGGAATGGGAAACGGACGAGCTGACCACGACGCTTGTCATCGCCTTCCATCAGGACGCATCCAGGCGGCCATCGGCCCGTGCGTCAGGGTGTGCCACAACCAGTGCATCCTTTCCCCCGAGCGCAGTGTGTCGAATTACGGGAAGGACAAGGTGACCACCGGGCAGCTCTTCGACCGCGTGGACGGCTGGCTCTCCAATTTCGAGGTACAGATGAATGAGGACAGGGAACGTATCCGCCGCCTGAAAGCGAAGGTAATATCCCCGGTGGAGATGTACGCCTACATCGGATTGCTGACAGCATTGCGCGTATCGCATGACAGTTCCGACAAGCGTCTTTCGTCCAAGGTGGAGACCTATCCCCTGAACCAGTCCCAGATTTCCATCTTCACCGAGGACCTGCTCAAACTCACCGAAGAGAAGAAGACGCTCACGGCGTGGGATATCTATAACGTGGCAACCGAAATCTACAAGCCCGGACGTACGGACATTCCGGCCATGATTCCCCAGAACGGGGCGCTGGCCGAGCTGATGCTCTCGGAAGGGTTGCCGGAATCTTAAAAGGCTGCCACGTGACAAGAATCAAGGGACAACTGACGACAGCCGACTACCTGCCCATAGCGGAATATAACAGGCTGGTCCGCGGGCTTGAGAAGGACGGCGAGTACCTGTGGGAGACCTACTGCTGGCTGTCGTTCTGCACGGCATGCAGGGCCTCCGACGTGAGGACCCTGCGCTGGAAAGACATCTTAGGAAAAAGCACCATGACCCGCATCGAGCAGAAAACAAAGAAAAACCGCCTGATCAAGTTCAACAGGGACGTGCAGGAGAAGAACCGTTTCCTGTACGAGATGCTCGGGCGACCCGACCCCGAACAGTACATCTTCCTCAGCCCGCGTACCGGGAAACCTTACTCGCTGGAATACATCAACAGCCTGCTCAAGACATTCCGGGTGAGGTACAGGCTGCCGATCAGGGCATTCTCCACGCATACATTCCGCAAGACTTTCGGACGGTACGTCTACGAGCTGATGGGACGTTCGGCCGAGGGCCTGATCCTGCTCAACCAGATATTCCGGCACTCCAATCTGGAAACCACCCGGCGCTACATCGGGCTGGCACAGGAGGACATCGACAAAGTGTTCGATTCCATACGTCTATGAGAATATTTTCAACGATGCCCGGAACCCGAGCGGGAGGTTCCGGGCTATGCTTTATATAACATATCAAAACTAGAACTGAAAATGGACACACCGATATATATCGACACATACTTCCGCATCGAATCCGGCTATGACGGCGGTCGCATGCCGGAAGAGAAAGCCGGACGCTTCTTCGACGAGGTAAAGCGCCTTTTCACGGAAACAGGGTTCAGCATCAAGGAAAACAAATACAAAGACGGTTGTCCCGAGGTGTACCTCGGAAAGACATGCCTGTACTGTCATCCCCAATCGTTATCGGGCCCTGTTCTTAAAGAGCACATGGAGCTTATCGAGAAGATTCTGGCACAAGGAACGACCTTCCGGTACCTACGTACTGACACTTACGGCGAGATTCTCGACCTGACGGAGGAGGAAGAACTCGCGTATTACCACAAGACTCATGACATGACTATCGGGGGTGTCTTTCTCGACGCCTTCCGCACCAAGCGCCGGAACCTGTACAAGAGCCGGGAGCAGGTGCTGGAAATACTCGTCGAAAAGCTGCGTGTCAAGACACTCCGTGGGAAGTCCGTTTATTCGAACACCTCCCCGGCATACCGTTATATCAGGGAAATGTACGGGAAAATGGTGTCTGAAGGACGGCTCGTCGAGGGATGCAAGCAAACCGCTTCCGGGAAACTGCCGCTCTGCCGCACGGCAACCGGCAGGGAACTGAAAATGAAAAGACGGGAAGACGACAGGACGGAATGACACGCGGTTCCGTACCGGACATGGCCGGATACCAGTCCGAAGACTTCTGTAAATCATAATTTTCAAGCCGGACTGTCAATCGAAAGAAGGACGACCCGGCTATACTTCAACAACAAGAGATAGCACTATTATGAGCATACAAATCGGAAAACTGTTGCCGGACGGCAGTGTCCGGCACATCAAGGCGCTCCATGAGACGCTTTCAAAAGACCTTGTGAGGAAACTCCGGGTGTTCTATCCCAATGACAGACGGGTAGATGCCCTGCTGTCGCTGGGCGACATACAAAAACTGGGACCGTCACCCTATGGAAAATGGACAGGAACCGGCGATACCGTCCACTGTTTTTCAAAGATCCGTGACGGACGGGAAACACCGCGGCAATCCGCATCACGCATCGCGGACAACGCAGACATTTTCGGCCGCATGGAGGACACGTGCCTCCTGTTCGATAACGGCAGATGGCATGTCATGGACAAGGGAGAATACTGTGAACAGCCGCTCTTCGTCGAAGATACGCCCTCCCATGACAGCATGAAACCGATCACGGTATATGTGAACAACCATGTCCGACTCGAAAAGATAAATACACCGCAGCACTGGCAGGGACTTGAGGAACTCGCCGAACGGGAATCCAGGATACTCTATGTCTACCGGGGGTGCCGCCTTGTGAGAATCGTCCGTTCGTCCAACCTTAAAAAGAAATTGTATGCGGCACAATAACATCGTATCGGCCATAGAATGGCTGCCGGAACACCTGTTCACGGAAGAGATCGTGGAAGCAGCCGTCGAAAGCAAGGAAATAGAGGTGCTGAGCCATATTCCGGGACGTTTCCTCACACCCGGACGTATAGAACGAATCATCGCGGGCAGCACGGAGAGCTGGCACAGCTTCGAGCTGCGCAATATTCCGGAGGCGTACCGTTCGGGAGCAGTCTGTGACTACGCCATGCGCAAAAAACCGAAGAATATCACGGCCGTTCCCGAAGCAATGGTTACCCGAGAAATGGCAGAAGCGGTCATCCGAAACGGACGCGGGGATTTCGACATTCTCGCCTTCATACCTGAACGCCTTTGGGATGCGCAACTGGCATACCTGGCCTTGCGCAGCTATATTTACGACCCGTATTACACGGACAGCAGGACAGACGCCGTCATGAAAACGGGGCTTATCCTCGGATATGTCCCCGTTGAGGTAAAGACTCAAGAGTTCTATTACGGGATGCTCGACGGGATGAAAATATTGAGCACGGTTACCGATGCCGTCGTGCCGTCCCGTTTCAAGACTGCGGCATACTACCGCAAGATGGCGGAACATGACCTCTCGCTTGTTCCCGCCCGGTTCTATTCCTATGAGATTCTCCATGCGGCTGTCTGTTCGACCGAAGGGAAAAACTTCATCACAGACCCCCAGTTTTTCAAGCCGTTGTCGGTATATCTGGACGACATGCTGGCGGACCGGCTGATGGAGAAACACCCTTACATGTTCGGGGAGTTGCCGAAGCGGTTCAAGACACCGGAAAGACTGGTCATTGCCATCGATAACAGCAAACGGGAGACGAACTGCTATATCGACGGGGAAACTGAACAATCCCTGCTCACGACGGAAGTATGCAAGGCGTTCGTCCGAAGAAACGGCAACTGTCCCGAATTTCCTGAAAATGTATGGACGCGGGAATTTGTCGACTACTGCATGGAGCACGGGACGAGTTTCCGCTGGTTCCGCCAGATGCCCAAAAAGTTCCAGAGCTCCGCGAACACGCAGGCGGCGTATGATTACGGTCATTACCATATCTGTGACTTTGCCAAACGGTTCATCACTCCGCAAATGGCGAAGGAGTGCTACCAGGAGCGCAGTTATGCACATGCCATCCCCGGACATTTCCTCACGGAGTTCTGCCGACAGACCGGACTGCCCGAGAAGTTCTACGGCGGGGAAACCACGATGCTGTCGCTGAAAAACAGCCGTGACGACTATACTTACTGCAAAGTCGGCAATACCTGTCTGGCCTTTTACCTGAAAGAACAATACGAGCCGTCCTCGGCACATCTGATGATGACGCGGTCGGATTCGAAATACTGCACGCCGGAGAAGGTATTCGACGTGCCTGTCGGAACCTTCCACCGCACGTGGCTGGAAAAGATCGTGGCGGAAAAACGACCCCCGCTTTGTCAAGCCTCGTGTGGACAAAGCGTTGAAAGCCGTACAGGCGGTCTGCTATTACGGTGTCGAGAAGTTGAAGGACCTGAACCGTACGGAAATCTTCCGCAACACCTTCATGGGTGAGACCATCGGTACTGCGCCCGCCGCAGGGACCTGACCTACCACAGCGACAACTGCGGGACCCTTATCGAGGGCTTGAAGTTCAAGATCCGGGGAATGGCTGTCCCCGTAACCTTGGCGGAAGACATGACTCCTTATACGGCCGACATGCTGCACCGGAAGTTCGGCTTCTGCTATATCGGAATGACGGCATTCGCCACGGACTACGGCCTGGACATGGAGAAGGCATACACCTTTGCACAGATGCGCCAGATCGTAAGGGAGAAAGGGCACAAGCCGTCATTGAGAAACTACAAACGTGAACTGAAACAAATAAACATCATACAATGAAAAAATACCGGATAGCTATCGAAGAGACGCTCCGTAAGGTCGTGGAGATCGAGGCAGAAACGCCCGGTCTGGCCGTCTGCAGGGCGGAAGACGAATACAATGAAGAGAAACACGTGCTGTCAGCCGACAATTTCGCAGGAGCTGACATCGCGCTCTCGACTGATGACAGCACGGTCATGGAGACTCTGGAAGACGTGGATTTCATCGGATACGTGCAACGCCGTTTCGAGGAATGCCGGGAGTCCATATCCGTCGAAGACAAAGTCCGGCTGGCATTCGGAAGTTTCGACAACGCCCTGTATGAGTTCGGCGAATACCGTAAGGAGGCGGCCCGGAACCGCCCGCAGGTCTACCTGCTGTACCGGAGCGATGCCTGGCACAACCGTTCTTCCATGGAGCTCATAGCCCCGTTCTCCTCCCTCGAAAACATGATGGAGTACCTGCGGCGTAAGAAGAAGGAATTCCGCCTGACGGAAAGTGATCTGGAAGAGTTCAAGAACAACCGGCAGACGAAGGGGCGCGACGAAAACTACCTGTACGAGTCGGATTATTTGGATGTGCTGCCGGAACAGGAACCCGAACTGCCGCCGAAAGATGACGCTTTCTATGACAAGGTTTTCACCTGCGGGCAATCCGAGCTGTCACGCAGGGAGTTGGAATCTCTGCCGGAGCCGTTCGATACCTACCATGTTACGGACGAAGAAATGGAACAGATTGTGTACGAAACGGAAATGGAGACACGGGACCGGCTGCGGCTCGGTAAAAGAAAGCCCATAGATTTTGACAATGACCGCCATAGTGAAATCTGGTGGGAAGAAATGGAAAAAGCAGTGGTAAGGCACGGCGTACCGTACTACGAGGCCGAATAACGAAAATAGAACCTGTTCATCACATGCCATAATGATGACGGGCCGTCGCGGCTACGGCTGCGGCGGTCTTTTTTTCAAAACGAGGTGAGTATTCCACCCCTTATACAAAACGATTACCTACTCTTAAAAAAACGGATTTATGAAACAGACAAGACAGGATTTCTTCACGGCGAACGGGGAAGGAATCAAAATCATGACATTTACGGAGTTCGCCCGGCATATCCTGCGTATGGAATGCGGGGAAAGTCTGGAACTGTATGCCGTTGTGAACCGGCAGACACGGGAATGCTCCCGGCCGCTCTCTGTCAGAAAGGAACAATGGAACGGTACGCCCTTTTACCTGCTCGGCGGGCACGGGCAGGAAGTCCGTACCATCAATTTTGCGGGTCGTCCGAAAGAGGAGTTTGAAACGACCTGCCATGATGTCTTGGACAGCTACGATGCCGTGGAAAGTATCGGGGCGGTCGTGTCAAGACTGCGTGAATTATCTCCTGAAGAACTGCATAAGCGGATTGCGGAAGAGATGAAGACCGGCTGTAAATACCTGTTGGTCTACCGCAGCGAGGAGGAGATGACGGCCGCACTCGACGGCAAGATATACGCCATCAGCGATACGGACGGCAAATTCCTTTGCGACCTGTATCAGCCGGATTATCTCCATCTGGAAAACGGGGGCGATATTGTGGACACCGCATCCATTCCGGACATGCATTTCCATTCCGATTGGGCAATCGCCAACCCCACGGTACGCGACAAGGTGCTCTCCTCCCGGATGGTGATTATATATACCCACGAAACGGTAACGCTATGATAGAGATTGGCAACAGGATAGAAACGCCGGAAGGTGTGTTCTATGAACTGGAATACGGAGGGGAAGGAAACATCTACAAGAACGAGGATGCCTTTCTCAACCGCCCCGATGAAGTGTGCTATGTACCTGAATACGCGGCGGAAGACCATGAGGGGTGGCGTGTGCCGGCGAGCAGTGACGGCTGTTTCACGCATAACTCACTGCTCGCCCTGTGCAAGGGTAATGAAGAGGTGTGCCAGGATCTGTTTTACAGCCTTGAATGGACGTACCCGACCACCTTGCTGGAAGAATGGGACTCGAACGGCTATTTCGATGAGATCGAGGGCTGGTATGACAGTAACGATTAAATGGAACGGCATATCATGGACAGGAAATACAAAATCACATACTCGGGAAAAATCACGGGCAAGACCCCGAACTACATATTGAGCCTGCGGGCGCATCTGAAAGGCATCTTCCCTGAAATGGAACGGTATGGTAAGGAAGAATTCGACCACGTGCTTCATTGCATCAGTTCGTTCATTGATGATTTTACCTTCAAGGTACGCAATTCCCGATACCGGGGAGACATCCTGAAAAGGACTATCAGTAACGACTGCCTGAAAGTGTTCAACCTGGGTGACGAGAAAGTGATACTGACCGTCTCCTTCACCCCGCTGGAAACATGAAACCAACAATATGACAGATATGGATAAAATACAGAAAGACAATGCGGAGCCGGGCAAAGCCCCGGACAAAATGAGCGCCGACAAGCTGCATCTGTTCGCCACCCAGTACGCCTTTATCGACGGACGGCTGCACGAGGCCGAGCAAGCCATGCTGAAATTCATGCTGGAGTTCCTGGCACAATATGGCCGCGTATCACTCGGCCTTACAGAAGAGGAGGAACTCGATGACAACAACTTCCCCGTCACGACAACCTTGTACGGGAAGCACGACACGCCCCGTATCAAGCTTACCGATGTCTACCTGACGGATGACGGGGAATATCTCCTTGCTGACGGAATAGATGCGGAGACCGGGGAAAAACGGGACGGATTCTATATCTACAGCGAACAATACGCCGATATCTTCCAGTTCGTCGGCCACGCTTCGGAGATGAACTGACGAATGAGGAACAACCATAAAACGAAATATCAATGGACTGTATCAAAGATTTACAAGACGCCATCCGCAACATTCTCGTGAACAACGGCCTTACGGAACTCTGTCTGGGAGAGCCTGACGAACTGGACGATCCCACCTATATCATCTGGTATGACAGGCACTGTGAGCCTCACGAAGACCCGGTATTGAAGGTTTGCCTTGAAGATGAGGCATTGCCGTTGAGGTCGAAGCCCGCAGTTTCGGGAACACGATAACCGTCTACGATTATGACATAGACCGTATTGAATGGTGGAAAGGCATTCATGCCAATATTCTGGAAGTGCTGGAGCGTGACGGCAAGCGCCGGTGTCCGGCCTGTGGCAGGACGGTCAAGGGGAAGCAGCGGTATTGCGGTGCCGGATGCCGTGATTTCATGACTCCCGGACCGACAGTGGAGCAGGTCGCGGAAAAAGCCAACCGGAATATCCGCAAACTGGCAAGCCTTGCCGCCGGAAAAGACAAGGCGTACCGGAAGCGGCTGATAGAGAAATATACCGTCGGTCCGTCATAGGCCGGCTTTGTTACACTAAAAAATGTATGATATTATGGCAACAAGAACCATTTACCTGACCGTACGGCTCGATATCGACAACCCGAAGGCTGATGAAATAACGGACGAAGAGGTTGACGAAATTATCAGCGAAGTGGACTATGAATTCAAAAATTACGGGGACTATGAAATCGACACGGAAATCTGCGGGAAAAATGACGAAGGTGGTCTTTAGACGCTATCCCGACGGACAGGTCATCGCCCTGTTCCCGGACATACCGTGGAGCGGACGGTGGGGGTGAGACAACCTCCTACATGCACGTCGGCCAGCATGGCTCGGCGGATTACAGCCATGTCATCGCCACGACCAAACCGGCAACGGGGAAGGAATATGCCGGCCTGCTGGATGAATTGAGGCAGAGCGGCTATGACAATATAAAAATTGTAAAACGGGCAAAAATTCAGAACTATGAACAAAGATACCCGGAGGACAATACTTGCAGGTCATTATGAAAGCAGCCTTGATTTCCGGAAGGGACAGGGCAAAGATGAGATTACAGCTATGGAACCGGCCCTGCGCGGACCTGAAAACGTTGCGGTCGATCCTTTGTCCCCGCTTGGCGAACCGCTTGGTCCGGATATCGTTGCGGAAACGGCGGACGGGATTGTGGCGACAACACCTGAACCTGACGATGAGAATGTCCGCCGCTGCGACCATTGCGGGAAACCCGATGAAAGAAGGATATTATCTGGGCGGGGAATTCGCCTGTTCCGACGAGTGCGCGCTCGCCCTTTACCACGGGGACAAGGCTCAGATGGACGAGACCTGAGCCACGCGGACGAAGCGGATGGAGAGTGTTACTGGACGGAATGGGACTCCGTTTACTTTGATTGAAATACCGGGGCAATGAGAAAATTTGAAAAAGGACAAAAAGTCTTCTGGAATGACCCTGCCGGTGAAACTTCGGGGAATACAAGGTCTATGATGCCTTTGAAGAGAGATATGCGGACCTCACAGACGAAGATTTGGAAGTTCTGGAGGAATTCGACGACCGCATCATCCTGATCGGTGACGGGGTAAGTGAGGCGGAAGTCTACGCGGCCGAACTTGAAATCCTGTAAGGAATTCATTTCAGGAACAAGAATAATAGAATATCAAATGACAACGACCATCAAAAAAGGACAAAAAGTGTGGTGGGACGATCCCGCCCGAGAAAAATCCGGCGAGTACGATGTGCTTGCCGTAGATTACGTCAAAAATATCGTGAAAATAGGTGACGGAAAGGAGACTTTCGAGTTGCCGTCGGAACACGTGGAGATTGCCTGTCCGGTATCGGAAGAAGACCGGTTGCAGCTTGACAAACTGGGCCAACATTACCGTATGCTGGAAAAAGACATGCTGGAACTGATGCGGAAAATCGTCTCCCGTTTCGATGACGGGGAGTTTTCCGTCGAGGGGTATTCCGTACAGGTTTGCGACGAGGACCATGACCCCTGCTGCGTTTACGGTTTTACGATGGACAACGGTGAATTGTATGCCGAACTGGATTACGAAAGCGGGGATATCCGCAAGGTTCCGGCCAAGGATTTACACACCGGGGCACTCTTTGAGGCTTTCTGTGAATTGGTCGAAATCTATAAAACATCTCATGAAAGAACTCTATATTAAAAATCTTTGTATCGAGATTACCCGGCGTTGCAACATGCGCTGTGCCCACTGCATGCGGGGAGATGCCGAGCCCGTGAATATCCCTTTGAAACATATAAGCAACCTGCTGCGGCATGTCAGGTATATCCACCATTTCAACATCACGGGCGGCGAGCCGTCGCTTAACGTCCGGGCCATCCGCCATATCCTCGAACGGGTACGCGCCTACGGTATTACTGTCAATGACTTTTATATCGTAACCAACGGCTCTGCCACATCCCGTTCGGAGGAATTCATAGAAGCCTGCGCCGCACTGTACGAGTACCAGGAGGAAAAGGAACAGGACTCCGGCCACATGCTCGAAATGAGCGACGACCGCTTCCATGATCCGGCAGAGCATGCCGCCACGCTCGCGGCACTTTCCCCGTATCCCTTTTTCGGAGTCCGGGGACAGGCCGAGCGTATCTTCCTTTTCCGGGAAGGCCGCAGCACGGAGGGGTTTCCGAACCCTGTTCATGGGATTTATCTTACGGAGGAGAACTACGTTTACGGCGACCTCTGTCTCAATGCTGAAGGCATGGTTCTCTCCAACGGGGACCTGAGTTATGCCCGCCAACGGGAACATGCCCTGTGTCCCTGCGGGAAACTGATGCAGTATCTCCGGATGACCTTGAAAAAGCGTAAAAAAGAAAGATTGTACGAATAAATACACAAATCAAAAAACTTATGTCAATCGTATGCAGTATCTGCGGCGGCACTGGAGTGAAATGTACCGCCGTCATCGACCCGAACACCAGACAGTTCCTCGAATTTACCCGCAACGCCTTGTCGGACGGCCGGTGCAGCCAGTGCGGCAACGTTGCCCTGACCGACCCTGACGAAGTAAAAGCCGGGCTGGACAAGCTTTGGACGGAATATACGGCGCGGCATCGTGCCGCCCCCAACTACACCTGCTGCGACATTGTCCGGCATGGTGATTACGACGGGTGTGAAAAGGCGTATATCCGCATCGGAGGCCCGTCAGACGTGGTCGAGAAGTATCCGGTCGTGGCCGTGTGCCGCGACCTCGAAGAGCTCAAATCACTTGCGCTCCCTGACCCGACGCGAGAATTTACCCTCATGGGAATTCAAGGGTTCGAGTTCCACGACGTGTTGGAAAACAAGACCTACGAGATCGGGGTGGACGACCTGAAAATTCCCGTCACGACGAAAGAGGTGCTGGACTTTTACCCGGCGGAACATCGGCTGAAAGAAACGGACATCGAACAATATGCCGCGGCTTACACGGCCCGTATCAAGGCGTACAGGGAGTATACCCGTCAGCTCGACGCCACACTCGTGCGGCGGCTTCTCGACAAAGAGCGGCTGATGAAAGTCGGCGAGAGCGACGGTTTCCGCTTGAAACTCCATTTCGACTGGTTTGTCATTTTAAAGCGGGAGAACGAAAGGATGTACGCGCCTTTCAAATACGCTGTAAATGCTTATTGTCTGGATAATATCCAAACTTTCGACCGTCGTTATGTCACGCTCGAAGATGCCTTGCTCCACTGCCTGAACGGTTTCAACGAGAACGCGAACATTCCTAACCGTTACAAGTCCATCGGGCATTACCTGTCGGGGAAATCCTGACGACGGGCAGTGTATCGACGAGTTACCGGAGGCCACGGGTGCTTTCCCCTTGACCGGAATACCGTCGGAACAAGTAACAATGTAACCAAAGAATAAAAAATATGATGAATGATTATAAAATCAAGAACATTCTCGAATCCCTGAAAGAGGAGGTCGAGAACGGGAAGGTATCCCTGCGGGAAGCTGCTGTCGAACTTCATAAAGCCGGCTGGACGAATTTCATCGACATCGACGCCACGAGGAACCTACTGAAGACCCGGAATGTAACGGGGAACGGAAATGTCCCGGGAGTTTCCGACATGATGGGAAAATACCGCGAGATGAAAGCGGCGCACCCGGATGCCCTGTACATTTTCCGAAACGGGGAATCTTGTGAATTGTATGAGGATGATGCCATCGCCGCTTCCGGCATTTTGGGCATTGCCACCGCCGAACGCGTCGACGGGCAAGGGAAAGGCGTCAAGGAACTGCGGTTTTCTTTTCGTGACCTGGACGTGTATCTCCCCAAACTGATACGCGCCGGAAACCGGGTGGCTGTCTGCGAACCGAATCAAACCGGTTCGGGCAAACGAGTTTGATAACCATTAAATAACAAATATTCAAAACCCAAAGACACATGATAAAGATAACAACGATTTTCGGCGAGGACGCCGTACGGAAATATGAAGAGAACAATGAACTGCCTTCTGAAGAATGGCTGGCGGATAACGGGGGCGTCGTGGACGAGAAAGAGTTCGAGACTGAGGCGGAGTACAATGCCTACATCGCCGGGGTAAACGATGCCGACGGATGGAGTGATTATCATATCATACGCCACCGGTCGGAAGAGGCGGACACCTCGAGAGAGGAAAATCTCTGGCTACGTCTCGGAATTAGCGTCCGGGCAGCCGGGAGGACATCGAAAGGATTCTAAACGGGGACACCGAAACCCTTCGGAAACTGCTCGATGCCGGACGTTATGGGATTGGCGGAGAGACCTATGTCCCTGGTTCGACCGTCGAGGGGTACAACGAGGACCACGACACGGAGTTCGAGGAGGAAGACGTGGAGTTCCATTTATAATAAAACCACACCATCTGCAATAATGATAACAGTAAAAGTTCTACTCGGTAAGGATACTGTGAGCATATACAGGGAAACCGGGGATATCTCGTCGGTGGAGAGCACGGCCGAATCCGGGGGATATGTGATAACCAGACATTTCGAGACCGAAGCTGAATACAAAGCCTACGCAATGGCCGTGGAAGACCTGGACGGACATGAAGACTGGCAGATGCTGGCTCCTGCCGTTACGCCGGAAGCTCCGTTCCGCAAAGGGGAATTTGTCCGGCTGACAGACGATGCAATTAAGCGGATACGTGAAAGTTTCGGGGACGGACCGGCTGACTACAGAAAGGAAATGATTTTGGAGGTGATTGCCTGGTGCCGCTATGAAGGCACATGGATCATTGAAGTCCGAGATATCCGTGAAGACGATACTCAGGAGTTCGATGCCGTTTTTCTGCGCCCCTTGACGGCACGGGATCTCGTGGCTATTTCCGCACCCCGACACCCGCTATCCACTGCGATATATCCTATTCACATCCGATAACTTAAATGATGCATGATGGAAAATATATTCATACTGCCCGGAAACGAACAGGAACTGTTTAACCGGTATTTAGATAACAACGAATACGGCCCTCTGAAAGAACGGCTGGAACTGGTCAGGAAAGCCTTGAACAACAAACTTTCCCCGGATGAACGCAATAAGCACGGGCTGAACGTGGGTGTGCATGAACTGTCCATGGAACGTAAGGAACTGGAAAGAAAGATATTCCAAATGGCACTCAAATCCTTTGCAGAACGGGTTTGTGACGAGCAACGCGCTCTTTGCGAACAGGGGTTCTGGCAGGCACCGTGCGGCAAAGAGGCGGAATATATCTCCTCCGCTCCGGTTCCGGACCTTGTAACGGACGTGAAGCAGTACAAGACCATTTGCCGCTGGTGGGAGAAGCTGTCCGATACCAGGAGGCTGAAGGTAGCGGCGATGTTTGCAAACGAACTGGGACCGATATACGGGCACGACACCGAAACGCTGGAACGGATTTATAGCCGCTGGTTTCTACTCTCCTTAGATGGCAAACAACGCATCTACCATTCATGGACCACAAACGAAAAACAGAACTTCACTATGCCATACAAAAGCTCGGGAATAATCATCAGCGGGACACAATATGACCGCAGGCAGAAGCTCACTCCTTTCAGAAGGCTGAAATTTTCCACCGTTACATGACAGAAGCTGTCAGCCAGCGCCAGCTTGCCCGGGAATACGGTGTCAGCCGCAGGCTGATAACCTTCATTGTGAACCCAGAAAGCGAAGAGCGGAACAAGGAACTGCTGAGAGAGAACAAGGCAAAAGGCTTGTATAAATATGACCGGAAGAAACATACCGAAAATATACGCAACCACCGTCGTTACAAACAGAGATTATTTCAAGAAGGTAAAATCATACTAAAAGATGGATAGACAATGAGAATACAGGAGAAACAAAAAGCGTTGGAACAGGAAGTTATAGCCAACCTGTGTGCGATACCGAAAATGCCGGAAAATATGTTGCCCCATACGGTATATGTCGAGGAGGAAGGGGAAGACGGGTATGGGCACGGGATACCGGTATACACCATGTACCGGTTGGAGGAGATACGCACGGACGGAAGCTGCACGCTTTACAACGCGGAAAGCCGGGAGCTTCACCTGCCGCCACCTGCATGAGATCAACATGGACTGGCTGGTGACAGTCTGGGAACGTTATCTGGAACTCTGTGTCGAGCAGGATATCTGGAAAGGGAATGCCGTTGCATTCCTGAAAGACCGTACCGGCAAACCGGAAGAGGAAATCATTTCATTCGTGGAAGCCTCGTGGGACAAATGCCTGGCTTATACAGACAACCTCAAGGCGTTTCTCGGGGAAGATAAAGACCGGGAAATATGGATATTCTCTTTCCCGCTGGACGAATTTGAACGTGACGTTCCGGCCGGGAAAATCATCGTTGATTACGAAAATAACCCCGCAACGCGGGTTGAGAAGATGATACCGCTGGAATTTACGGCCAACATCAATGATGAATGTTTTGATGACCGGAACAATTGGGTAAGAGCCATTGAACTTCCCAAGCAGGAATAATAAACTATTTGAATCAATAAATATGATTACAAAAGAAAACATTGGCAACGAGACCTTTGAGTCTATGACCATCAATGACACGCCTGCATTGTTTACGGATATGCGGATTGACCGGAATGCCGTTCCGGAGGGACTGTACGCATACGATATCCGGGAGTCGGATGACGGGGACCGTCTGGCGACCATCGAACCGACGGTGATGGTAAATCATGGCGGAACCATCCTGACCAGGAAAGAGTTTATCACGGAAAAGGACGGCTATGTACAGATTGACGAATACGGTTTCGAGGACTCCATGACACTGGAAGAGTGGCTTGAGGAAAACAATTAAATGTATAAAGGATATGGATATTAAGGAACTGACAGAAAGGTATCGGGATCGTTTCGATGCCCATTACCTGCAAGACGATAACGGAACCGGCAGAAAAGGTCGGAAACGGAAAAAGGAAGTTGAGACCCCGAATTTTCTCAAGGATGTCATCCGGCCGATCCTGGACACTTTGCCGGACTTGTTGCCGGAGTACGGGTTCACCAAAACTACGGATGATTACGCCATGTACGGCGAGTATTACCGTATCAAGCGGGTATCGTCCTCGTGGGAGGTTTTTCCATCGATGAGGATTTTAACCTGTACTTCACGCCATTGTTCCATGGCAAAGCCTGCGGTAAGAGTCAAAAAATCGACAGCATCGGACAACTCGTTGAAATCATCCGCGAACAATTTGAAAGAAGGGAGGTGAAGATGAAAGGATAGTTTCATGCAATAGACATGGGTCGTTCCGTAATTTATTGTATATTTGTCAGATGAAGAAAGTCTGTATATGTATTTCGGACGAAAGCCCGGCAGTTGAACGGATTACAGGCACTTTCATGTTTGGCTGACATCAAACCTAATATATCTATTTGATATGAAAAAGGAAGAGATTATTCGCCGCTGTTACGGCGGCATGAAGGAAAGGCATGGCGTGGAAACCATCATCCTTTTCCATGTCGGAGATTCATTCGAGGCGTATTTTGATGATGCCGAAACGATTACCCGGATCACGGAAGTGCCCCGGTTCAAGATGACGGCGGCGGGTATACCTGCCATCAGGATTTCCGACGCCGCCTTGGAAGAATGTAGAAACCGGTTGCTGGATGCAGGATGCAAGGTATGCGTGTCCGAGGTCCGGGGGGTATCCGGCCGCCACATTCTCAAAATCAATGAAACAAATACGGAAACGGGCCGATGAATTGGTATTGATAGCGGCAGCAATAGGTCCTTGGACACTGTTGGTGGTAGCGGTATTAATCATCGGAACGCTGAAATGCTGTCTGACCACGGACTCGGACAGCATTGACGAAAGTATCAACAAATCACCGGGGATAGTCGCGCATGTCATGGTACTGGACAGTACGGATAATGGTTTTCGGGTGGTTTATGCGACGGCTGAGCCGGTAACGGATGAAAGGTTTGCCGAGATATGCGACAGGCCGGGTATTCTGGAGGGGTTCGAGAACCTGAAACGGAAAGCTCCCGAACACTTTGGCGGCAACCTGCTGGAAACCGACATCTGTGACTTCGCGTTGTACGCCTACCGGTTTCCTATCGATAAGGACGTACGGATACACAACATCTTTGTCGCCGGTAAAGAGAAAATGGACTTCTATGTCCGGAACAACCCGGACCTGCCCGGGTGCGCTACATGGATGCACCACGGTACGGAACAAGGGAACCAATATCTGAATGCTGACGATATAAATCACTGTATACCCAACGGAAGGCGGATTTACCGTTATTGGAAATGCCGTTATCTACTGCAAACTTCTGATACTGACGAGCGTTTCAGTCATTTTTACAGAGGAGGAAAGGCTGTACTGAATGCAGCCTTTTCTCTATATATATTACACATAACCATCTGAAAATTAATAACTAAAACGTTTTGTTGGCGTGAAAAATTGGCATATATTTGTATGGAAAAGTGACCCATTGAAAACAGATTGTCAATTGAAAGCAATAGATTGAATATGAAAGAACAGTAATATGACATCGGAAAAATCGCAACTGAAGTTTGCGAGATCGGAAGAGACGGGCGAACTGATAGGGTTCGTTTCGCGCCATTCCAAGACACGTAAATTGATGGGAGTCCGTGAAGACTCAAGATTCGGCAAGCAGATTTGTGTCCTTTCGGAAGACCTGAAAGGAACTCTCGAGCCAAACATACTATACTCGGTAGAGTTGAAACCCATGCACAAAGCCAACGGGTATGTAGTCGTTGCCGCTACCCCCGTGTTATTTCAGGCGCATGTGGAAACAGTGATCGTCCCGAAGACATTGTATCAAGTAACTGTGACGTTCGGCAACAAAAAGATTTTCTTCGACCCGAAAGACGGCAAGAGCGTAATGAGCCGCACAATAGACGGTGTGCTGGAAATCCTCAAGGGACGCAAGGATATCAAGTACAAGGAAGGTGTCATCACCGACTATCTGAATCAGGCGCGTGCTCTGGTACGACGTATGGAATCCGACGGGTTCATCTATACGGGAGACAGACATCAGGGAGGAATTCAATGAAAGAAAAACCGGTCGTGGGTATTGCGACCGACGGTGCCCATTCTGCAAAAGAGAGGTTGACACGCTTCCGGGCTGTCGACCTCTCTTCAGGAAAAGAACTCTTTTCCAAAGCTATCGGTAACTGGACGAACAATATCGGGGAGTTTCTCGGCATTGTCGAGGCGGTCAGATATGTCATGGAACATCCGGAAAGTCCGCGAACAATCTACTCGGACAGCATTACAGCCATCACGTGGTATTGTAACAAACAGACAGCCTCTTCACGCAGATGCCCGGCATTGCAGAAAGCGGAGATATTCCTCAAAGTGATGGAGGCAAGAATCAAGGACATCGAAGTGCTGCACTGGGACAACCGCCTGTGGGGTGAGATTCCTGCCGACTTCGGAAACAAATAACAACATCAATATGGCAAAATTAAAATCACAGTCACAGAAATATGTTGAGCTGAAGGAGGAAGACTACCTGCTGCTCATCGAGAATACCATCAAGATGGAAGCCCTGAAGATTGCCGGTATCGAAAAGATGCCCATATACAAGGCTATGGAACATATCCTTGAACACGAGCACATCGACCTGCTCGTCAAACCCGTTTCAAGGAGATATTCTTGATTTTTTTAGGTGGACAATAATACACCCCACAAGCAAAATCAATGCTTATCAGTACCAAATGATAGTATATAATAACAATTAATGTAAATCAATGCAAATCAGATGATTAAGAAAGTGGCGCATGTACGGAATTATCTATACCATACATGCGCCACTTTGCTCTATACACTTTTTGATTTCCTTGATTGATAAAAGAAGGTTCTTTTCCAGTGTTTTACAATCCGACTTTTTTTATATACTTTTGTCTTCAGTATCAGTTGGTTATTGAAAACCTCTATGTATGCTTATAAGTAGAGATTGGCTTTTTTAAGCGAAACTAACTACTGGTTATCAATCAATTATCAAACAAAAAAAGTTTGCCAAATAGGCAATCCCTCTTTTCTGAATTTGAGAGCATGTTATTTAACTTCGATAACCTTGGCTGCTTTTTCTTTGTCTTCCGGCGTACGTTTCGGCAACTCGATAGTTAATACACCATCGTTTACTTTTGCATCAATTTTATCTTTATCTACATCATCAGGCAGGATCAATGTCTGTTGGAATTTAGAATAAGAGAATTCGCGACGCAAGTAACGGCTTTCTTTCTTGCCTTCTTTATCACCTTCGGTACTTTCTGTTTTCTTTTCC
>ENA-OQCR01000037-OQCR01000037.1-human-gut-metagenome-genome-assembly--contig:-NODE-37-length-19769-cov-1.542918_pt1 | contig 19769 bp, 24 predicted proteins | sample MGYA00242763_ERZ504589 | MGnify/ENA primary metagenome ERZ504589 (study PRJEB26092, sample SAMD00036321) | human gut metagenome | host: Homo sapiens | study: EMG produced TPA metagenomics assembly of...
CGTATGTATTTACAGAGCAGGGAATATCCATGCTTGCAAGTGTATTGCATAGCGAGGTGGCAATTAATGTAAGTATAGGTATTATGCGTGCATTTGTAGAAATGCGACGGTTTATAGCCAACAATGCACTTTTGTTTGAAAGGATTAGTAACGTTGAGCTAAAACAACTGGAATATCAGAAAAAGACAGATGAAAAACTGGAGCAGATTTTTGAGTACATATCAGATCATGAGGAGTCTAATCAAAAGATATTTTTTTGATGGTCAGATATATGATGCATTCAGCTTATTGATAGGACTGATTCAGAAAGCAGAAATGGAAATTGTTCTGGTAGATGGATATGTGGATGTAGGAACATTAAATATTTTGTCAAAGAAGAAAGAAAATGTGGCGGTGACAGTTTATACACAGCAACGGACAAAATTATCTCAAACAGATGTAGATAACTTTAATGCACAGTATCCTAAACTGGATGTGAAGTACACAAGAGCATTTCATGATCGTTTTTTAATTCTTGATAAAACGAAAGCATATCATGTGGGTGCGTCTTTGAAGGATGCAGGTAAAAAATGTTTTGGAATTAATCTGATTGAAGATGCAGGTATTGTAAGAGATATTTTACAGAGATTGGAATTGGAAACAGAAGAATAGAAAAGTAAGTTATGCAGAAAGGCGTGAGTCATAAGAATATGGCTTGCGTCTTTTTCTGTCTGGAAAGGAAGTGGGGAGCATGGCACAGATTTTTCGTGTAGAGAGAACTAAGAATTTTACGGTAATGAGTAATCACCATTCAAGAATAAGAATCTGACATTGAAAGCGAAAGGTCTATTATCGCTGATGTTAAGTTTGCCAGATGACTGGAATTACAATATGCAAGGACTGGCAACATTGAGCAGAGATGGGATTGATTCTGTTCGTTCTGCAATTAAGGAATTAGAGCATCATGGATATGTGGAACGTCATAGATTGCGTAATGAGTATGGCTTTTATGGCGATACCGAATATATTATCCGGGAAGTTCCATTAGGAGAAGAAAATGATTAAGTGGAGCAGAGAAGTGCCTAAGGTGGATAGTCCAATTTTGGACAATCAGGTCATAGGAAATTTCTATCTCCGGACATCAGAAAATAGGAAAACCAAGATATGGTAAATCCCATACTGGACAAACCGTTGCTATTAATAATCCATGTTATTAAATATGAATTATTAAAGAACTAGTAAATAAAATATCCATCTTATCAATTCACGTAAGTATTAATAGGATTGGATAAGAAAAGAAAGAATGAGGTATGATTATGAGAATGATGAAAAACAACAATAATGAAACAGTTATGGTGATCGGGATTGATCATGGTTATGGAAACATGAAAACAGCTACCAGATGTTTCCCATCCGGTGTAGCCAGATATGACAAGGAGCCAATCTTTCAGAATAATCTTCTTGTTTACAATGGCATGTATTACCAGATCGGAGAGGAACACAAGGAGTTCTGTGCAGAGAAAACGCAGGATGAGGACTATTATGTGCTGACACTGGCGGCTATCGCAAGAGAACTTGATGGGAAAGGTATGAACCGGGCAACGGTACATATCGCAGCCGGACTTCCCCTTACCTGGGTAGCTACACAGAAAGAAGACTTTCAGAAATATCTTCTCCAGAATGAAAGTGTGGATTTTACATTCCGTAACAAAGACTACCATGTAGAGTTTGCAGGAGCTGATATTTACCCACAGGGGTTTGCAGCAGCCTTTTACCGATTACAGGATTTCAAAGGAATCAACATGCTTGTGGATATTGGAAACGGGACTATGAACATCATGTATATCAATAATTCCCGTCCATTAGAGAAGAAATGCTTTACAGAGAAATATGGAACGCACCAGTGTGTGCTTGCAGTCAGAGAATCTTTGTTGAAAGAACTGGGAACAGTGGTGGATGATCTGGTGATTGAGCAGGTGATCCGTACCGGGACAGCAGATATTGGTGAGAAATATCTGACAGTCATTCGTAAAGCTGCCGGAGATTATACGAAAGAACTCTTTCATAAGCTGAGAGAACGGGAATATAATCCAGAACTGATGCGTCTGTATGTGGTCGGCGGTGGCGGTTGTATGATCCAGAATTTTGGAGAATATGACAAGAGCCGGGTGACAATTGTACGGGACATCTGTGCCACAGCGAAAGGCTATGAAGCAATGACCGTAAGGAAAATCCAGAGAAACGGAGGGATGCTTGTATGAGAAAAGAACGGAAAATCATCAATACAAATATCCGTTTGAATCTTTGTGATGAACAGGACAGGCAGGCATGGGAATATTTGCAGACGATGGACAGGGAAAAATATAAATCGTACACCAGAGCAGTTGTAGTTGCTTTAAACGATTATTTTTCCAGAGAGTACAGGAATGAAGCAGATCCGTATCTGGAAACCAGAGAAAAGGAAGATGTGTTTCTGGAAAGGGTGGAAACAGCTATCCGGGATGGAGTGAAAGAATCCGTCCCGATGGCTATAGCGAAGAATCTGATGGAAATGCTTGTACCGTTTGTAAAAGAATCGGTAGGAGAAATTAATCTGCCGGACAGAACACTAACAATGGAGAAAACGGATGGAGAGATCGCAGAAGATAATCTGGACTGGGAGAAAGAAGCTGATATGGATGCAGCACTGGATTTTGCGGATAGTTTTTAGCTGTCTGTAGAAAGGAAAAGCAGTCCGGTTTGCATAAAATAAATCGGACTGCCTTAAGTGGAGCTATTCTTTTTTCTTGGGTAAGGACGTTTATCATCTGTCAGGTTTAGCAGATAATCAACGCTGGTGTTATGAAATTCAGCCAGTTTAATCAGAATGTGAGTAGGGATATCGACATCACCACATTCATAATTACTGTAAATACGCTGACTGCAATTCAGAATTTCACCCATATTCTTCTGCGTAAGGTCACGATCTTCACGCAGATCCCGTATTCTCTGATACATGCGTTTCACCTCTAGCATAATAATAACTTAGCGAGATATTCACTATTGAAATATAGCGAGAAATTCGCTACACTGAATTTAAAAATGCAGGAGGGAGAAGTACAGAGTGAAAGAGAAAGTGAAAAAGGTGCTGGTGTGGATTTTTGAATTTGTTTTATTTTGTGGATATTTCTATGTTTTATTCGTGAATCTGGTATGTGGATTTGGATATGGAGGGATAAGCAGCAGAGGACAGGCAATAAAGATTTTATGTGCTTCGTTCTTCCTTGCAGTGGGACTTCCCGGATTGATCTGGTATCAGCATCGCAGACTTATGAAACTGGAGAATTTATTGCATGACCTGTTTGAAATTTGCGACAAAATAAAATAGCAGTAATAGAAAAATAGATTGACAGTAAGAAAAGCTTTACGGAAACAGAATAGCAGAAAAAGGTAATGGCAGTGATGGCATTTCTATTGGTAAAAATCAGTGAAATGTTCATGACTGCTATTTTTATGCTTTTCAGCAGAAATGGAAAGTGATTCAGAAAAAGAAAAGCAGAAATAACAGCGAAATATGGCAGAGAGGCATTTGCAGATGGAAAACGTTGTATAAGCAAGGCAAAGAAGAAATATAGAGTGCCGGATACGGCACATGATTGTCCGATACTTCGCATCGGAGTGGTGCATGACTAGCCTGTTTCAGAAAGGAAAAATCTATGGAATGTGGAGATTTTCTCTTTCTTTTACAGTCAGTTCCTGCACCACAAAACCACTGTCATCTCAATTTTGGTTTGATAACGCAGAGGAGAATGTTGCTTACTTGGTGCTGGTTCAGTGGTGGGGAGATGACAGGCAAGTTTCGCAAAGTGGCAAGCCACTATGCACCGGAGCCAGCCTTTGGGCTGTTCCTAAACTTGCCAGAGGGCTCCGCCCCTTGGAACCCCGGCACGTCAATGGCGTAAGTATTCCTGCGAAATGTCCACCGGACATTCCTACGGAACACTTACTGATTGACTAGGACGCTGTCCTGCACCTGCCAAAGAGGAATATTGCATTTCCCCTTATGGAATTCCCTGCTAATCTACCAGCCGGAAAGGTTATGGCTGATTTATAAAAAAGATAGAGTGGAGAAAGGAGACGAAGATTTATGCGAAAACGAAATTATACGGTAACGATACGAATGAATAAAGCAGAGTATGATCTGCTCCAAAATAAAGTAAAGGAGTCTGGACAGACTCAGCAGGCGGTTGTAATTCATGCAATAGCAGGTTTAAAAATTGCATCCGCAGAGGAAGTGGAAGAATTGAAAAAGCTGAATCTGATGCTTACAGAGATGCTCAGCCAGCTTCGTGGTGTTGCTACGAATATCAACCAGATTGCACGGAAAATGAATGCTGGTGGATTTATACCAAGAGAAGATATTTTGCATTATCTCAATCAGAATATCCGCAACTACCGGAAGGAGAGTGAAAAGATATGGCAGTCAATAAGACAGTTAATAAGCGGACAAATTCTCATGGAGCAATGAGAAACTGTATCGAATATGTATTGCGTCAGGACAAGACCAGTGAGCAGCTTGCCTATGTAACTGGTCCGTATTGCCACGATGAAATCAATTATGATCTGGTGTACCGCACATTTCTGGAAGAAAAGAAATTATGGAATAAAGACTCTGGAAGAATGTACGCCCACAATATTATTTCCTGGCATAAGGACGAGCAGATTACACCAGAGCAGGCATTTGAATTTGGAAAAGAGTTTGCAGAAAAATGGTTCCAGGGATTTCAAACCTTAGTGGCAGTCCATAAGGATAAAGACCATATTCATTGCCATCTGGTGACGAATTCTGTCAGCTATGAGGATGGAAAGAAATTGCATACTACGAAAAAAGATCTGGAGCGGATGAAGCAATTTACTAATCAGATGTGCAGAAAACGTGGATTGACAGTTGCAGAAAAAGGAAAACACTTTGACGGCAGTGAAATCGAAAAAGGCGAAGTCATTGCATGGAACAAGGATAAATATAACCTGTTCCGACAACATGCAAAGGACAGTTTTGTGGCTGACTGTGCAATGGCGGTCTTAAAAGCACTGGAAAATTGTATCAGCAAAGAAAAGTTTATAGAAAAAATGAAACAGTTTGGATGGAGTGTGAACTGGACGGAAAAGAGAAAGCACATCACGTTCCAGAATCAGGATGGAAAGAAAGTGCGTGACAGCAATTTGTCTAAAACCTTTCATCTGGACATCAGTAAGGAGGCATTGGAATATGAATTTAATGGAAATTACGAAAGGACACGAGCCGAAGCAGAACGAACAAACGGATCAGACGAAGAATTCGCTGGATACTACCGACAAGTGGAAGCAGCTTGCGAAGGAGCAGGCAGAAACGCTGGAGAAAGTGTCGGCAGAGAGGGACGAGTTGCAGGTGAGAAATCAGAAGATGAACGAGTTTATTCAGGAATTTCAGGAAAGGACACACAAGTTGAAAATGGAAAAACAGCAGTTGTTCTTCGAGAATCACGAAATGCAAGAAGAAATGCAGAAGTCGAACGCCGAAATTCAGCAGATGACAGTAGAACTGTCCGAAATGCGGAAACTCAATCAGTCTTTACAGCAGAGCAACGACGACTTGAGGAACAGAAACGGATTGATGAGCAGGAGCGAGCAAGAGCATCTCGAAGAAGAAATAAAAGACGTTCGGGACTGGAACTCTAAATTACAGACACAGGTGAACCAATCGTCGGTGAAAGCGGTTGAACAGGCACAGCAAAAACAGGAAGAAGCAGAAAAACAGGCAAGACAGGCAGAGTATCAGGCTGAAAGGGAAAAGAAACGGGCAGATATGGAGATACAAAAAGCCAGGAGAAAAGCAAAATCGGAAATGGAGGATATGAAAGAAATACAGTTTTTCTGGACTTGGGGATATCTTTGTGTCATATTCTTTTCACTTATTCAGAATGGAGCATTTCAAAGGGATTTAATGCAACTGATCATGTTGCCAGTTAATTGGTGCAGAAAGTATGCGATATGGTTTGAACAGCTGGATTATATGGGATATTCTACGGGAGAGGTAGTTTTTGAACGAATATTTTCAAGTGCTGTGATTATGGCGGGAAGTGTCGGGGGTGTATTTCTTGTATGGGGCGGAATTGAATGGTATCGAAAGATATGGGATGATATTTATAAAAATGGTTTTGATAGCCAGCTTTTCCTTTATTGCGGTATTAGGAAACTTGATACGGGAATATTTGCCATTTAATCTGCTGTTTGTGATTTTTGTCATAAATGTAGGGGCTGTTCTGATTAGAATATATTTGAATAATAAGAATGTTGGCTATTGAACAATAAATCGAATTTATTTGCTATAATGAATTTCTATATTTTCTTGTCAGTCAGTCCTAACGGTGTTACACTGAAAGAGTATAGAAACTCAAACAATGTTACCTATTGTAGGGACTGGAGCTTTATAAGGTAACATTTTTTTATATGAGAAAGTTAGATAAAACTAATTACTGAAGGAGATAAGCTATGATGTTTTATGAAAGAGGAGACAAAAGTAAGAAAAGCAGCGGAAGAAAGTGGACAGTGTAATATGAGAACAGTAACAACAGAGGACAATCCATATAAGGTTGCTGGAGATATACTTTTTGCGTCTTCGGAAGTGGAATCGGATTTCAGAAGTGTTGATTTATATGGATCTTCTGTCCGGAGAAAAAAAGAAGATGCTATATGTTCAAGATTTCATCTTGAGAATGAAAGTGGTACAGGAGATATCGCCGTATATCAGACATTTCCAGGAATGGAGCTGGTCTATAATGATATGCATATGGAATATTGTAATAAGATGCAGAGTCCACGTCCTGGATTTATTGAAATTAATTATTGTCGGGAGGGGCGGTGTGAGTGTGCGTTTGGAGAGCGTAGTTATTGCTATATGGCAGCGGGAAATTTATCCATTTGTACCTTGCATAAGAAATCACATACATCAACATTTCCTACTTCCCATTATCATGGGATAACGATAACGATTGAGTTGGAAGAAATTACAGATGAGATGAGAAGAATCTTGAAACTTCTTTCTATTAATCTTACCCGAATTTCAAAGTTTGCAGGAAAACAGGATTTTTATATGGTTCGTGCAAATGAAACTGTCCAACATATATTTTCGGAATTATATACTGTTCAGGAACATATAAAGCCTAGTTATATCAGAATAAAGCTTCTGGAGCTTTTATTGATACTAACAGAAATGAATTTTGACAGGATTAAGAACGACTATGTTTATTTCTCAAAATCGCAAAGGAACTGTACCAGACAGATTCATGATTTTATTGTAGGACATATCAAAGAACATTATACAATTGAGGAGTTGGCAGAGCGTTTTGAAATATCACCTACGGCAATGAAACGTTGTTTTAAGGGAATGTATGGTGCACCTGTTTATGCGTATCTCCGGACTTATCGTTTACAAATTGCTGAAAAATTATTACGGGAGGGGAATTTATCTGTAGGTGAAATCGCAACAGAAATCGGATATACAAATCCCAATAAATTTACTTCGGCATTTCGAGGTGAATATGGAATGACACCAACGGAGTATAAAAAGAATGTCTGATTGGATAGAAACTAGTCTGCCAGGTCATTGAGTTTCATATTAGTACCAGATAAAATATGCATTGGTTAGATAAGACTGACTAATACATATTTTTTATTTAGGAGGATTATAATGAAACAGAGAAAATTATTAACAAGTTTGTTTTTAGCAGCAGCTTTGTCTATTTCTTTATTGACGGGATGTGGAAATACAGGCAGTAGCACATCTGAAACAAAGCACACAGAAAACAGTGCTACAGAAGAACAGACTACAAGCGTACAGAAGGAAAGTGAAACTGATGAGAATCAGGATGCAGCAGATCAGCTTTTATGCGATCTGAAAGGTACTTATCAGGAACTGTGGCCGGTTATTCTGGCAGATGAATACGATCAGCTGTGGCTCGATGACAGTGCTGCAATTGTAGGAGAGGATAATGCTCAGGCGGCTGTTGAAAAAATGTCTTCTATGGTAACTGGAACAGTCACCGGTGAAGAGGCAGTGGAAACCTACAAGGATGGAAATATGGCATACGACTGTGAATTTTTACAGAATATAGATCAGTTCACGTTTGACGGAACAACAATATCTGGTGTGGATGAAGAGGGGAATGATGTATTCAGTCATTCTTATCATTACGTAGGTATGGAAGAAACGCGTGGTCTGTACATCTACGAAAGTGATGATGCTGATTCCGGCGAGTTTACCTATTTCTGTATCGCTCCGGATACGATGAAAACTACATGGCACATTGAGTTCAGATATGGAAGTGACCTGGATGCATTGGAAAAATATGATGCAGGTGAATATGCTTATTGGCTGGCAGCAGGAATTTCTGTTGACTATACGAAAGCCGATGTTGAGAACTGTATACAGTTATTCTGTAAAGAGAATCTGTCTGAATAGTGAAAATAAATTTGAGTCGGTGGAAATCGGAGAGATTCTGATGCCACCGGCTTTTTGAGGAGGATATAAGGTCATGAGCAAAAAGAAAAATGCCGAGTTATCCCGGATGTGGGGATTTGCAGGGAAACGTCATTGGTTGACTATTGCCAGCTGCATTCTGGCAGGAATATCCACGGTGCTTTCTATTATTCCATTTGTCTGTATCTGGTTTGTGATTCGGGATATCTTGTATGCGATGAAAAAGGGAGATTTGTCACTGGCAGCTTCCAGTGGGCATTATGCGTGGTTTGCAGTAGCATTTTCGTTACTTAGTATTTTATTATATTTTGTAGCATTATGTTGTTCGCATCTGGCAGCATTTCGTACAGCTACCAATATGAAAAAAGAGGCAATGCACCATATTGTCACGTTACCGCTTGGATATTTCAGTCAGAATGCCAGTGGCAGACTTCGGAAAATTATTGATGACAATGCTGGACTGACTGAAGGGTTTCTGGCACATCAGTTGCCGGATCTGACCGGTGCAGTTGTTATGCCGGTTGCAGTCATCAGTTTGTTGTTTGTCTTTGACTGGAGACTTGGAATCTGTTGTTTGATTCCACTGGCAATCAGTGTATTTTTCTTAAAGAAAATGATGGGTGGAGATAATGCCGATTTTATGTCGGGATACATGACCGCACTGGAAAATATGAATAAAGAAGCGGTAGAATTCGTTCGTGGAATCCCGGTTGTAAAGGTATTCCAGCAAACCATTTACTCATTCAAAAACTTTCATGCAGCGATTGAAGAATACAAAAAATATGCCAGTGGATATGCAATCTGCTGTCGTATCCCATTGACGGGATTTAACATTACTTTAAATGGAACTTTTATTTTGCTGATCCCAACTGCACTGATGCTTTTTTCGGCAGCAAGTGGACAGGCGGATCGTCAGAAACTGTTTTTAGATTTCCTGTTTTACAGTCTGTTTACGCCAGTTTGTACAACAATGATGAATCGAATCATGTTTGCAAGCGAACAGTTAATGGCGGCAAAAAGTGCAGTAAGCAGAATAGAAGCAATTTTGCAGGAAAAACCGCTTAAAGAATCAAATACACAAAAACAGCCAAAGGATGCTTCTGTTGTATTCGGGGATGTTTCTTTTACTTATCCAGGTGCTAAGAAAAAAGCATTGTATCATGTAAGCTTCGAAGTCCCTGATGGTAAGAAAATTGCATTAGTCGGAGCTTCCGGTAGTGGCAAATCTACAGCGGCCAGTTTGATTCCACGTTTTTATGATGTTCAGGAAGGAAACGTCTTAGTGGGTGGTGTGGATGTTCGTGAGATTGCTAAAAATGACCTCATGGAGCAGATTGCATTTGTGTTCCAGAACACCCGTCTTTTCAATGATACCTTACTTGAAAATATCAGAGCTTCCAGGCCAGATGCCACACGTGAAGAAGTGATGAGAGCGGCAGAAGCAGCACAATGTCAGGATATCATAGAGAGACTTCCAAATGGTTTGGATACTATAGTTGGAAGTGGAGGAACCTATCTGTCGGGTGGTGAAAATCAGCGGATTGCATTAGCACGTGCAATTCTGAAAGATGCACCAATTATTATACTTGATGAAGCGACAGCTTTTGCAGATGCGGAAAATGAGCATCAGATCCAGCTTGCCTTTGAAGGACTGACCAGCGGAAAAACAGTACTTATGATTGCACATCGTCTGTCCACGATTCAGGATGCAGATATGATTCTGGTCTTTGGTGATGGAAAAATAATAGAACGAGGCAATCATGATGAATTGCTGAAACAGAATGGTGTCTACGCATCCATGTGGAAAGAATATCAGACACAGATTATCTGGAAGGTTGGAACGACTGTGAGAAAGGAGGAAAATCATGATTAACAGATTACAGAAAAAAATACGCTCTGAGTGTCCAGGGTGCAAAGGATCTTTTTAAAGCAATTGTTTATTCTGTACTGGCAAATATCAGTCTGATGCTCCCGGTTGCCCTACTTGCAATAGTATTAAATACGATGCTTCCTATGGCTCTTGGAATGGAAGAAAAAGTGGCAGGATTTGCAGGATATACAGTTGTTGGAATTATCATTTTAGTGATTATTTTTGTCCTTCATTATCTGCAGTATACAAAAGCCTATATTGGTACCTATGAGGAAAGTGAACGTAGACGCATTACACTTGCAGAAAAGCTCAGGACGTTACCGCTTGGATTTTTCCATGAACGTGACCTTGCTGATCTGACAAGTACAATTATGGGCGACTGTGCCAGTTTTGAGCATGCGTTTTCCCATACAGTTCCGCAATTTTTTGGAGCACTTATTTCTACAAGTATTGTGTGTCTGGTACTTCTTGTTATGAACTGGAAAATGGGAATTGCTCTTTTGTGGGTTGCACCGGTGGCATTTGCAATTGTTCTTCTTTCACGCAAGTGGCAGGAACTGCTTGCAAAGAAATATATGACAACAAGAATTGATCTGTCAGAAGGAATACAGGAATGTCTGGAAACGGTACAGGATATTAAGGCATGTAATCAGGAGAAAACTTATCTGGAGAAACTGGATGCGAAATTGGATGCAGCAGAAAAAGCGCAGATTTCCAGTGAAATGGTTAGTGCGAGTCTTCTTACAACCGGTCAGATGGTCTTACGGCTTGGACTGGCAACGGTTATTGTTGTGGGAAGTTCGCTGATTTTAAAGGAAAAAATTGATCTGTTTACTTATATTCTATATTTGATCGCAGCCTCCCGTCTGTATGATCCACTTTCTGGAGCTATGGCGAATATGGCAGAACTTTTTGGTGTGAATTTACAGGTAAAACGCTTGAAAGAAATCCAGGAATATCCGTTAGAAAACGGGCAGACAGAGTATCACACCAAAGGATATGATGTGATTTTTGACCATGTGAAGTTTTCTTATGAAACAGGAAAAACAGTTTTAAAAGATGTATCTTTTACTGCAAAACAGGGACAGGTGACTGCATTAGTAGGACCATCCGGCGGTGGTAAGAGCACCATAGCAAAACTGGCAGCTAAATTCTATGACGTGGATGGTGGGAAAATTACACTTGGTGGTGCAGATATCGCAAAAATTGATCCGGTTGCATTGATGAAAGATTTTTCGATTGTTTTTCAGGATGTTGTTCTTTTCAATAATACAATTATGGAAAATATCCGTGTCGGACGAAAAGGTGCAAGTGATGAGGATGTTATTGCTGCAGCAAAGGCTGCAAAATGTCATGATTTTATCGAAAAATTGCCGCAGGGTTATCAGACGGTAATCGGAGAAAATGGTTCTACGCTTTCTGGCGGGGAGTGCCAACGTCTTTCCATTGCCCGTGCACTTTTAAAAGATGCACCTGTTATTTTACTGGATGAAGCAACTGCTTCTTTAGATGTGGACAGTGAAACACAGATACAGGAAGCGATATCTGAACTAGTCAGTGGGAAGACAGTTCTGGTAATCGCTCATAGGATGAGAACGATTGAAGCAGCGGATCAGATCGTTGTTCTGGATAAAGGTGTTGTGGCAGAAAAAGGAAACCATGATACGCTTATGAAGAAAAATGGTCTATATCGTAAGCTGGTTGATCTGCAGACGGAAGCAGCAAATTGGAAACTTAGTGTATAGAACAAAAGGCACTGAAAACCATAGAATTATTGGTTTGCAGTGCCATTTTTGAGCAAAGAGAAAAAATACAGTGAATTTAAGTTTTGCTAAGTTTCACTAAATTCTATTCGTTTGATTTCCGCCACTGTTTTGAGGGTTTCCGTTTTCCACAATCATCACAAGTCTGTGGCCAGTTAATTTTCCATTCAAAATATTCATCTCTGGTAATCGCACCAGATTTCAGTTCTTCTTTTCTAAGAGTCCATTCTTTCAGAAAATCGTTGAGAACTCTATAATTAAACCACATACCAACAGGCGAATGTGCAGGCCAGCTATCAGAATCATGGTAGCGGATAGCGGCATCGTCACTGGAATTTGATTTTTCACCTGGATATGTCTCTAGTTGAAAGAGATTAATCATGCCGGGATTAAATTCATCAATCCAGAACAGAATTTCCATCAGTTCAGAGGCGTCCATCGTGGTTGGCTCATGTAGTGTCAGTGGGTTTACGTCCAGAATCTTAGCCATTTCAGTTACTAGATCTTTGCGGGGAACCCGGTAATTCGTTTCATATTGGGCAAGACGATTTGCACCTTTATCGCCCCAACCGAGGGCAGCACCAAGTTCTGCCTGTGTCATATTCCGGAATGTCCGGATTTTTTTTATTTTATCACCGATTGTCATATCAGATTTCCCACTTTCTTTTTGATAAATCCATTTTACTACCAAAAACAGTGAATGTAAACAGAAAGATTCGCATTGAAGCGAACAAAACACTTGACATTCGCATGAATGCGAATTAAAATGACAGTACGATAAAGGTTCGCATGAAAGCGAATGTACAGATGAGGATAAATACTTTTTGCAAATTATTGCAAAATGAGGTTGGTAAAATCCTTCTGTCAGGCTTTATTAGTGAGAGGATTTTTTTGAAGTGAACAACATTTTGGTGTTTCCAGGCTGTAATAAGTGAAAGGATATTCAAAAAAACTCTTTTGTACCTTGAAAATTACATGAGCTGTATAATCTGATCTCACAGATGCCATAACCCTGTAAATGATTTTATGGGCGAGCGTCGAAGATACTCCGGAAACGGCTGGTAAGTTTGCGAAGAAGCTGCCAGCATTCAGAAATATTCTGATAGAGGTTGGATGTAACGCTGACAACAGATTATACGAATGGAAGCCAACACGCCGAACAGAATATGCAATGCCATAGTAATAGATAAAATTTGAGAACAAAATGCGAAAGGTAAGGTGATGTGATTGAGAAAATTGTAGGTATAGGACGACTTATACAAAGAATATGTTGGAAAAGAGGTGAGCATCATGGTGAATCAGTCAGTAATAGATTCCAGTGTTAATCTGGAGCAGTTAAAGGACATTGAAGATTTAATTCCTGATATGGATAAAGCTATTTCTGAAAAAGTGGAAACTTTTCTGGATAAATCTGGCGATCAGCCGTATGCTCACATGAATGAAGGGTATGTGGTAGTCGTGGAAATGACAGGAGAAATGGATGCTACAGATGCGATCAGTGATTATCTAAGAAAAAGAACGGAGTTGATGTATTAGATGCAAGTCTTGAAAAAATATCTTGCGAAGCTACAGATGTTATGTTAATGTGAGGTCAGGGAAAATGAACGTGATACATGGTTTCTGACTTCTATTCAATGGAATAAGTAAGTTGGGAGCGATGTAAAATGGAACAGATGCAAATGAATATGCCAGATATATACGATGCTGCATTGTATCTTCGATTATCGAAAGATGATATGGAAGAGGGCGATGCGAAGTCAGAGAGCAACAGCATTGCAAATCAGAGAGAGTTACTTCGGAGCTTTGTAAAAAGCCAGCCGGATATTCAGATCTTTGATATATATGTGGATGACGGATACTCAGGAGGAAATTTTGACCGACCTGAGTTTAAACGAATGACAACTGATATAGAAGCTGGAAAAGTAAACTGCGTGATTGTAAAAGACTTATCCAGATTCGGAAGAGAGTATATAGAAGCCGGGCGATGGATCGAAAAGACCTACCCGGCTTTAAATGTGCGTTTTTATTTCAGTTACAGACCAGTTTGACAGTAAAACAGCAGATTTTTCAGAAAAGTCATTTGTTGTTCCAATCAAAAATTTTGTAAATGAAAGCTATTGCCGGGACATTTCCGGTAAAGTGCGAAGCCACCAGAAAATCAAACGTGAAAAAGGTGAATTTATTGGAGCATTTGCCCCGTATGGTTACTGCAAAGATTCGGAGAATAAGAATTGTCTGGTGATTGATTCTTATGCAGCGGATATTGTAAGAAAAATATTTTCATGGAAAATTGATGGATTCAGTCTTGGAGCAATCGCAGAAAAACTGAATGTACGTCATGTGCAGTCGCCAAAAGAATATAAAAAGGCAAATGGTGAAAATTACAATTCCGGATTCCATAGTTCAGATACACCGAAATGGTCGGCAGTGCAGATCAAAAGGATTCTGACCAATGAAGTCTATATTGGAAACATGGTACAGGGCAAGCAGGAACGAATCAGCTATAAAGTAAAGCAACGCCTGGATAAGCCAGAATCAGAGTGGGTGAAAGTAGAAAATACGCATCCGGCAATTATCAGGCAGAATGATTTTGATGTGGTTCAGAAGCTGCTTCAATATGATGGCAGGGCATCGAAAACATCAGACAGTGCAAACTTTTTTTCGGGATTTGTGTTTTGCGGAGATTGCAAGACACCGATGATACGCAGGGTAAATCAGTATAAGGGGAAGAAAAAAGCCTTTTATATCTGCCAGACAAAGAACAAAGGTGGAGATTGCACCAGACACAGTATTCCGGAAGAGGTGCTGAAAAGAATTGTGTTGAAAGAGATTCAGGCATATACGGCACTTTTTGTAGACTATCAGATGATTATGGAAGAACTTTGTGAGATGCAAGTCAGCTACGATCAGGTAATCGGTTATGATACGCAGATTAGTAAGTTGCAGGAAGAATATAACCGCTATTACAGTCTGAAAGCGTCTTTAGGTGATGACTTGAAAGAGGGACTGATCAGCAAAGAAGAGTTCGATGATTTTCGGGAAAGTTACGGAAGAAAATGTGAAGAACTGGAGCAGATGATCGAGAATCAGAAAAAATTGGTAAAGCAAATGTTTGAGGGTGGAGTGTCTGCAACTGTTCAGTTGGAGGACTGGAAGAAATCACTGGAAATCAAAGAACTGGATCGCACATTGCTGGCACTGACCGTAGATAAAATTTATATTTATGAAAATAAGCAAATTAAAATTCACATCCGTTATCAGGATATGATTGAGAAAATGAAAGTCATAAGACGGTTTTATGCGGAACACCGGACAGAGTGCAGGAAAGAGGCGAGATAAATGGCAAGGACAGCAAAAAGATATAAGAAAAACACAGAGAAGAAAGTTCTTGGGATTCCGGTATGTATGGCTGCAATTTATGCCAGATTATCCGTAGACAGTGATGAAAAAAAGTCAGAATCTATTGAAACACAGGTTACGCTGATAAAAAGAGTTCATTCAGAAGCACAATGAAAATCCAGACAGAGAGTATGAAATTGCTGTATATGACATTTATTCTGATCTGGGAAAAACTGGAACAAATTTTGACAGACCGGGATTTGAACGGATGATGAATGATGTCAGGGCAGGTAAAATAAATTGTATTCTGGTAAAGGATTTCTCACGATTTGGAAGAAATTATATCGAAACCGGAAATTATTTGGAAAAGATTCTCCCTTTTATGAAAGTGCGGTTTGTTTCTGTATGTGACAACTATGACTCCTATGCACTGGGTGCTAAGAATCAGGAGTTATCCATGAATATCAAGAATCTGGTGAATGATGCTTACGCAAAAGACATTTCTGCAAAAGGAACGGGCAGCAAAACGTATTGCACAGAAGAACGGTGAGTATGTGGGATCTACAGCTCCATACGGATATTGTGTGGAAAAGGTAAATGGAATTTATAAGTTAATTGTAGAACCGGAAGCCGCAAAGATTGTCCGCAGGATTTTTGAAGAATATGCTTCAGGAGATGGCATACAGAGCATTATTGACGGGCTGTTTGAGGATGGGGTACATCGAATTTCAGATTATAACCGATATCATCATGTGTACTGTCAGGACGTAGAAAATCTTCATCAGTGGGGAAATTCTTCGATACGTGCAGTGCTGAATCGAAATAATTATTATGGCGATCTGGTTCAGAGAAAATATGAATCCAGATTTCAAAGAGGTGAAAAATGGTGTGATATACTGGATGAAAGCCAGTGGATTATTACGCCAAATGCCCATGAGCCGATTATCAGCCGAGAACTGTTTGACAAAGCACAAGTCAGGTTAAAAGCAGCACAACAGAAAACAACAAAAACTACGGCAGGATGGGAAGAGGATGAAAGAGCATTTTATAATGTATTCTATTGTGGAGACTGCAAGCGGAAAATGTGTACACGCAGATACAGAGGCAATGTGTATTATTTTTGCAACGCTGCTCAGTATCGGGATGAAAGGAAATGTAGTCATAAATCTATCTCTGAAGAAAAATTGCAGAAAATTGTCCGCTCGGAGCTGACCAGACAGTTTCAGTTATCTGGCTTACGGAAAAAGAATATGTCTGCTATAAGCAGTGCGGTATTTCTTTCCAAAATCAAAGAAGTTCAAACAGAAATCAGAAAACTGGATGTAGATATGGAAAAACGTTCAGAAAAACTGGCACAGGCATTTATGCAATATAAAGAGGGGGAACTTTCCAAAGAAGCCTATATAGAAATGAAAGATGACCGTAATAGCTGGAAAGAGTTTTGCGAAGAGAGAAAGAAGTCTTTAGAGCAGACCATACGAAAGCTGGAAAAACAGCAGAAAGAAGAAGCCAGATTTTTACGAAGCCTGCTGGAGCTGGATGGGACAACCAGAATCAATGCGGAATTTGCAGAAGGCTTGATTGAAAGTATGTATCTATATGGTGATGGCAAACTGGAAATCAACTCGGGTTTAAGGGGGCGGTAGAACATGAGTGATCAGAAACTGATTATTGGATATTACCGCCTTTCCATGGAAGATGACTCAGAGGGAGAAAGTAACAGCATTATTAATCAGAGAAAACTGGTAAAAGATTATATTTCCAATATTCCTGAACTGGTGGCTATGCCCTTTCAGGAGTTCTACGACGATGGATATTCTGGTTCCAGTATGGAACGTCCGGCAATTAAGCAGGTTCTGGAACTTGCCAGGGAGAATAAAGTGCAGTGTATTGTAGTAAAAGATTTTTCACGTTTTGCCAGAAACTATATTGAGATGGGAACTTATCTGGAACAGATTTTTCCATTCCTGGGAGTACGATTCATTTCTATCTCAGACCGATATGATTCTAAAGATTATAAGGGAAAGAGTTCGGATATTGAAGTACAGTTTAAAGGACTGATAGCAGATTTTTATGTGAAAGACCAGTCCGTAAAGGTAAAAGCGGCAGTCAGTACCAGACGAGGAAAAGGGGAGTATTGCTGTGGCTCTGCACCGTATGGGTATCGAATCAATCCTGAAAGTAAGAAAGAACTGGTGATTGTAGAGGACGAAGCGGAAGTGATTCGCAGAGTATTTGAACTGACCAATCAGCGATATTCCAAGATGGAGATTTGTAAGTTATTCAATGAAGAGGGTGTATTGACTCCCTTGCAGTCTATGAGCAGACGACAGAAATCAGACAGCAAGAAAGCTGCATCAAGAGGATTGCAGTGGACGAGTGATATGATACGGAAGATTGTGGATGATAAGACTTATATAGGCTGTATGGTCTATGGAAAGACAAAGATTCCAGATCCCGGAACAGGGAAAGAAGTACCAGTGCCGAGAAATCAGTGGAAAGTGATGGAAAACCATCACGAGCCGATCGTATCAAAAGAGGTCTTTGAGAAAGCACAGTCTCTGCAGATCAGATACACCAAGAAAAGCAAATTTGACAGGGAAACAACACTATTAGGTGGCTATGTAAAATGCGGGAATTGTCGCAGAAGTCTGACTTCAAGCAGTCCTGTTCATGGTCATATCCTTTATAGCTGTGCTTACAGTAAAGGAAAAGAAGATACAGGGTGTTTTGCCGGGAAAGCGGATAACAAAATGCTGGAGCATATCGTGCTGGCAGAAATAAAGGCTTACTTACGTCAGAATATCAGCCAAGAACAGATGCAGCAATCCATGAGAAAACAGCATGAGGACAGTATAGAAGCCTATAAGACGGAAAGTGCAGATTGTGAAAAGTGTCAAGAACAAATAAAAATCCAGAACCGCCAGAACTACGAGAAGTATCACGAGGGACAGATGAACCAGAACCAGTTTATGGAAGCCAAGAAGCAGTTGGAAGAAGAAAGAGAACGACTGCAGAAACGTGTACAGGAACTGGATGAGTTGATAAACGACGAGAAAGAAATCCTGATGAAAAAGAATATTCCGGTGGAGCAAATGTTGAAGTATTTAGGCTATGAGAAGCTGACACGAGAGATGCTGGAAGAATATGTGCAGGGAATATATGTGTATGATGACGGGAGAGTGGAGGTGGAGTGGAAATCACTGACTTGATTTGTAGCAATAATGTAACGTCCACTACTACTGAACTTGTAGCAATGACGTTACATCCTCCCTGCTGATTTTGTGACAACAATATAACGTCCTCTGTTCCCAAACAACGGTTTTATGGGAAAAATCGAGGAAAAAAGGTCAAAAAGTTTGTAGCAATGACTTGACATCCTCGGGACGGTTGTGTCTGGCAGAGAGTATCCCATACGGCATATCCTGAACATATAGAAACGGACAGGATCTTCAGATACGAGCCTTATGATCCTGACATTGATATGAAGATGAATTCAGTTACTGTCAGAGATGCTAGTGCAAATGGCGAAGCATTCACGCATAATGTAGATAAACAAAAACACAAATATAAAAAAGAAGGAGGATTGGGTATGGGATTATTTGATAAGAAGATCTGTGATATCTGCGGAGAGAAAATAGGTTTATTAGGCAACAGAAAACTGGATGACGGAAATCTGTGTAAGGATTGTGCAAAAAATTGTCACCATGGTTTGAAGACCGGCGGCACAGTACGGTAGAGGATATAAAACGTCAACTGGAATATCGTGAAAAAAACAAAAAAGCCGTAATGGATTTTTGTATAACACGTCAGATCAATACCAGAAATTACAATGTTTTTATTGATGACAATAAGGGGAATTTTACTGTTGCACGGAAGCTGGATGTCAATGAAAATCCGGATATAGTTCCTTTATCCGCTGTTGTGCAGTGCAGAGTTGATGTAGAGCGACAGCAGAACGAGGAAACATATACAACAAAGGATGGAGAAACCGTAAGCTATCAGCCACCGGTATATAAGTATGAATTTGATTATACTATGCGTATTAAGGTAAAAAATCCATGGTTTGATGATATGGATTTTCGTTTGAATACTTTTTCCATAAGCAGCGATAACAGAGGTGAATTGATGGAAGTGGAGCAGACAGGTCATCAGATCATAGCCGCCCTGACACCAAATGCGGCTGGAATGCAGCAGCCTGGGATGAACATGAACAGCGGAATGCAGCAGTCCGGAATGAACATGAACAATGGAATGCAGCAGCCCGGGATGAACATGAACAACGGAATGCAGCAGTCCGGGATGTACATGAACAATGGAA
>ENA-OQCR01000038-OQCR01000038.1-human-gut-metagenome-genome-assembly--contig:-NODE-38-length-19494-cov-1.365880_pt1 | contig 19494 bp, 17 predicted proteins | sample MGYA00242763_ERZ504589 | MGnify/ENA primary metagenome ERZ504589 (study PRJEB26092, sample SAMD00036321) | human gut metagenome | host: Homo sapiens | study: EMG produced TPA metagenomics assembly of...
CCGGCGGCCTCGGCCACGGCAAGATACGTTGCGGTCACGCCGCCGAGCGAACAGCCGGCGCCGGTGATCTTCGTCATCATCGCGCTGCCTCCGGGCAGGCGGAACGTGCGCTCGCCGTCGGTCACCAGATCAACCGCGCCGGACACCGCAACCGCGCCCTTGCCGACGGGGGAGTGCTTCGCCAAATGGCGGGCCACACGTTTGGCCGCGTCGATGGCCGTGTCGACCTCGTCAACGGCCTCCACTCCAGCCGGACGCGTGGTCGGATCAGTGCCGTCGGCGTCGGCCAGCCCCCACATCGCATCAAGCGCGATGACCTCGCTCGCATTGCCGCGCACAATGGTCGGAGGCGCGTCACGGAACGATTCAAGAATGAACGTGCGTGTTTCGCCAATGCCGGCCGCGACCGGGTCTAGCACCCATGTCTTGCCGTTTTCGTGCAGTTTGCGCGCGATTTCCGGCAGCGCGTCCTTGAAGAACGGCAGCAACGTGCCCACGTTGATGTAGTTCGATCCGGCGATTTCGGCGGTGGCAATCACATCATCCGGCAGATAGCTCATGGCCGCGGTGCCGCCCGCCGCAAGCTGCGCGTTGGCCACCAGATTGATGGTTACGAAATTGGTGAACGACTGCGCCAGCGGCGTCTGCTCGCGTACGTCCATGACGGCTTGTTTGATGGCGGCACGCAATGCGCCGAGTGCGTCATTGGCGGATGAGTCATCGCTCATGATCTGCTCCCTACGTTGGTCCTAACCAACAGGTTCAAAGGGTCAGGCGTTCATGCCTATCTCAGCTTGATGGACTTGGCCATCAAGCACCCCCGCATGTTTACAACAGTGCTTAATCTATCTACGTCCCTTGACAGGCGCGATTTCGTAGGTGATTTTGGGCTTCCGTAGGTGGTTGCTGCCGGATAAGCATCGGCGAGATGCCTGGAATTAGGCGTTTGCTCGTGTCCGGATTCGAAGCTGATCGCCTACGGAACGCAAAAATCACCTACGGAACGCAGTCAGTCGCTTTGCGTCGTGTCGATGACGTTGCTGCAGTATGCCGTCCTGCCGGCAGTCACGTCGGCGTAGAAGCGCTGTTTTTCATCGATGTAGGCGATGGCTTTACGCAGTTCCTCCAGTTGCGTCTCCAGATGCTCGCGTTTTTCGGCAAGGATTTCCTGACGTTCCGGTATCGATGACTCACCTTCAAGACAGAGTTGCGTGTAGTGCCGCATCTCCTTGATGCCCAGACCGCAGCGTTTGAGGCATGTCAGGCCGTTGATCCATGCGATGCATCGCTCGTCGAAGACGCGTCGGTTGTTCTGGTCTCGTTTGAGACCGGGCACGAGTCCTGAATTGCAATAGAACTTCAATGCTTCGTAATTCATGCCGGTTAGTTTGCAGGCCTGCTTCATCGTATAGGTTTTCATGTTCTTATGGAGTGGCACTGCCGTGATTGCCATACGTGGCTCCTTTCGGACGCTGCGCGGCAGGACGTTCGGCGGGTGCCGCCGGATGGGGTCGGGCTTGAGGCGCATTGTTCTTTTTGTTTGTACCTATCATGTCACATTTCCGGTTATTAATACCGGTAGATAGTACCGGCGTGCCGTAATTTGACCGGTAGCAGCTACCGGATTTTTATCGTGGGGGGGTCAGAACGGCATACATGCCGGCACTGAATACCGACGAATTTATGGAAGGAAAAACAGTGGAATACGTGAAACTTGCCAACGGTATTGAGATTCCGAAGATCGGATACGGCGTCTTCCAGATCAGCAAGGACGATGCTCCTCGCTGCGTGCGCGAGGCCATCGAGACCGGGTACCGCCATATCGACACCGCACAGTCGTACTTCAACGAGGCCGAAGTCGGCCAAGGAATCAAGGATTCCGGTATCGATCGTAAGGATCTGTTCCTCACTACCAAGATCTGGATCAGCAATTACGGCTATGAGAACACGCTGAGGTCCGTCGATGTGTCCTTGAAGAAGCTTGGCACCGACTATCTCGATCTGGTGTTACTGCACCAGCCGTTTTCCGATACCTACGGCGCGTGGCGTGCACTCGAAAAGCTCTACAAGGACGGCGTGATCCGCGCCATCGGCGTGAGCAACTTCTATCCGGACCGTCTGGCCGACATGGTCGCCTTCAATGAGATCGCTCCGATGGTCAACCAGGTCGAGACCAACCCGTTTAACCAGCAGATCGAAGCCCGCGAGAACATGGTCAAGCGTGGTGTGGCTCAGGAAGCATGGGCTCCGTTCGGGGAGGGCATGCAGAACATGTTCTCCAATCCCACCCTGGCCAGGATCGGCGAGGCGCATGGCAAGTCCGTCGCGCAGGTGATCCTGCGTTGGCTCACTCAGCGCGACATCGTCGCTCTGCCCAAGTCCACGCACAAGGAGCGCATGGAAGAAAACCTGATCATTTTCGATTTCCGGCTTTCCGACGACGAGATGGCAACCATCGCGGGCCTTGACACCAAGACCAGCATGTTCTTTCGCCACGACACCCCTGAGGCGGTCGACCGCTTCGTCGGTTATGTCAAGGAACGTGCCGGCCGCGAATGATTCCGGCCCATGACATGGTCTGTGCCGGCAGCACTGTGTATCTGGGCTTCCCGATTTGGTGGATGGCACCTGTTTGGCTGGTGAACGATTCCGTCAAATCCAACGATTTCGCAGGTAAGACGATCATTCCGTTCTGCACTTCCGCCAGCTCCGATATCGGCAACAGTGCATCCACGCTCCAGAAAATGGCAGGCAGCGGTACATGGCTTACCGGGCACCGTTTCTCGGAATCTGTTTCCGAGGAGGACGTGACCGATTGGCTGATTTAGTCCAAAAACGGCATCGTCGAATAGCGAAGACATGGGGCGACCATTGTACGTTCGGCTGCAGCATTTCGTGTGCTGAATAGCAGGTCGCCTCTTCCACGCTCTTTTGAGTATCCCATCCGAATGTTTAAGCCGGCGTGGAAGTAGTAAGTGGTATGTGTGCTGTCCTGCCTTGCAGGAAGACATGGCGGGCATTTTCATTATGATGAAACGTCATCAAATATCGGATTATTTCCGATAATCATTCCACGAGATGGGCTTCCCCGTATTATTTCCTGAGACGTTTGTGACGCCCCTATGTATTTGCATGCGGGGATAGAATTGTTGACGGAAGAGAACCGTGAAAGGAATGTGCGTTGGCGAGAAATGACGGGAGTCGAAGGAGGCGGGGCGGTCTTTGCGATAGGTTGTTCGGCGATCTCAGTGCAAAAAAGTTGCGTAAGGTGTTGTTTGGCGCTGTTGCGGCAGTTGTCATTGTTATAGAACAGTATGTGCGCAATGTGCTTGGTGATGACGCGAAGAACTGGACTATCGAATTCAAGGATGTGCAATAGTCGCTAAGCGAGAACTGGCTTACCTCACTCGCAATTGCCATCGTGGATAGCGGTGGCCAGCTGATCGCTGGATGCATCCATCGCGTATTCGGCGACACCCTGCTGCTGATTCGTGATGCGGTCGCGGTCGGCCCCGAAAAACAGCACCGAATAGGAATTCGTCACCGCCTCGGTGCGGTCGGCTGCGATTGTCGGTTGCGTGGTGCCGCAGGAGATCATGATCGAGCGGTGCGAGAGCTCGTGCTTGACCATGTCCACCAGCCAAGGGCTTCGCGCGGTCTGCGTCCAATCCGGATGCGTGGTGAGGATATGCACGACATCCCGCTGCGTGCGGTCGGGCATCTGGCAGTAATAGGCCGCCACGAATCCGTTCGGATTCTCACCTGACTGGCCGCCGCAGTTGAATTCCATGGTCTGTTCGATCTGCACGCCCATCGTCGATGCCACGTTCGTGGCGAGCGTGTACCATCGGCCGGATCGAGATCACCGTTGCGTCGGGCACGGCGATCGCAGCCGCTGCGGCTTCCGCGTTATGCAGATTGCTGACCGCAGTCGAGACCTGCTGTTTCACGTCTGAGCGTAGTTTGTGCAGCGACCGTAGGTCGGCGAGCATCTCCCTCATCGATGCATACGCGCGCTGTTTGCCGTATCGGTCGATGAGCTCGTTCGCCTGCGTCGGATCGTCCACCTGCAGCAGCCATTGCGCCGCATGCTGGCTGAAATCGTCCGCCATGGCCGCGTCGACCGCGCTGAGCAGCTCCTTGGTCTGTCCGTCGAGATTATGTGCCGCCACGCGCATGCTGTCGATGATGGTGCGCTGCTGGTTGCGGTACAACAGTCCGATGATGCGTTCCTGCAGATTGTCCGACAGCAGATACTTGATCTGCTTGGCGTCGGCAAGCCGGTCGTAATCGTCCATGCACTGCTGCACGGTTTCGATGTGCGCGGCGAATCGGTCCGGATCATCCAGGCCCTGCGCGAACGTGATGCTGTCCTGCGCGGTCTGCCGGATGCCTTGCATGGTTTCGATCTGCGGCTTGACATTGCCGGCCGCTTCACTGGTGGTGGCGTGCAGGAAATTGGCGACGCCGGCGATGACGGCAAGCACGACGAGCACGCCCACGATGCGTAGGACATTCCGCCGGCTGCGTGAATTCGGGTTGTGGTACAGCATGTCTCCAGCCTATCTTGTGTGATGTGTCGATGTTCCGTTTTGGTGTTGTTTGGACGGCATATGGATTGGCGCCCATTTCCAAGAGATGTAGCTGCGTCCTTTATAGGCATTCTTGAAGTGAATGCGGTTTGCCGAGCCATGGGCAGTACGATTGCTCATATCGCGCAGACGTGAATAATAATTCGGTATCGGGGCAGATCTGATGGCAGAAATCAAGATTGATTATTCGTGCGATGCAGAAAGCCGTCACCGTAAGCGCTTTCCGTTGTTTATTGCGGCCGCAGCAGATAGAACCGTGCCTCCGGTGACCCAGGAATCGTCAATTAGCAGGACGTGTTGAAGCAATGACTGATTGTATTCTTCAGCGAGGGCAAAGGTATCGAGGCTGAGTCTTCTGGCCTTTGATCCTGTGGGAACAAGCTTGATCTCAGGAATGCCCGCCATGTAAGGGTATACCAACGCGTTAAGGGGGTGACGTTGATTGTCACGAGGCGCGCCCTGTGTGGATGGCACTGTTGCCCATGCTGTCACATCCCGTCCTCCGCAAAGTTTGACGAGACATTTTCTGTGCACGATTAGAGCGTGCATCAGCATGTATTTCAGGACGTTTATGGCTTCTGTATTAGTGCTGGATGCTTTGTAATCGTACCATGTACTTGGTCATCTGGCTGGCGATTTTTCGCCCGGAATATTCGGGTGCATACACCATCGCTCTAATGGGGTAGGGGAGAAGCTGAAGAGAGCCTAGGTTTTTGGCACGGGCATGGTTCCTATTGCACTGGAGGCATAGATCATAGTTCGGGCTTTTGGGCCCTCCGCAAATACGGCATATGTGGTTGGAAGGATCCGAATAGATTACGTTCGAGGCGAAACCTCCGACCAACTGATTCAGATTGTGCTCGACATTCCTGTAGACGGATAAGGTATCGGTCATGCCGTCAGTCCTTGCGCCATGTGAATGCGCTGCAGCATTTCATCCGCATCGGAGTTGATGCTTTTGATTTCACGGAGGGCTTGTTCGACTTGTTCCACACTATCCACCACGTAGACTCCGGGCTTTCCCACGTATGTTTTGGCCCATTCCGTGCTATCTACTACATTCCGTCGGATGATAACCGGTCGCCCATGCTGTAGGGCCTTTCGTGCCTGGATTCTTGTGCCGGAATATTCGTGCGCTTCAACGATCACAGTGGCGATGCCATAGCCTGACATGAGTGTGTTGCGCATAGGGAAGGTTTTTCTCGTCGGTGCTGTATCGGGGTAGAACTGAGAGAATACTAAGCCACGCTGTTCGATTTCATGTTGAAGGTCCTTGTTCGACGGCGGGTACTGACGGCAGATTCCCGTACCGATGAACGCCACGGTTCGGCCTCCCGATTCCAATGCTGTGGTATGGGCGAAGGTGTCGATCCCTTCTGCCAGGCCTGCGATTACGGTTAGTCCGTTGTCGACAAGCATATGCGCGGTTTCCTGTGCGAATGCCATACCTTCCGGAGTGCATTTGCGCGAACCGACAACACTGACACCCAGTTCGTTGGTTTGGAGTTTGCCTTTGTAGAAGAGAAATGGGGGAACGTCGATTATCGATCGAAGACGTTCGGGGAAATCCGCATCTAGGACGTTCAAAAAGTCAAGTCCGCGGTTATTCCAATCAGTGTATTCGGCTTCTGCGAGCCGCCATGCGTTTTCCAATTCAGTACGGCGTGAAAGGTGTTCGATTTCGGATGATTCGTTGAACAGCGTTCCTTGCTCGAACGATGCATCGTCCTTCTCGAAAAGCGGATATGTCACGGGGTCGATGGCGTTACGGTAAACCTTTATGGCGTTGCCTGCAATAATGCACTGATTGGCTATGGATGACCAAGTATCCGGCTTATGACAGGCTCGGAGCAAGGCCAGCAAAGCTATGTTGTTCTTGTCCTGCTCGTTCAAGAATCAAGCACCTCCCCATGCCTTTACGATGTTGAATTATCAATATAGATTAACAATTTCGATGAACATTTAGCTCGACTTGCTTTCCAAGCATGAAGAGCACAAATGCTATATGCGTGGCGTAGCGCGTTTCACTTGACCGGTCAATAATTCGGTTGCAATCTGGTTGGGGAACAAATGCCGTGCTTACCGCCGTTTGGCTCCATCCGGCCATGCGATGCCGGTGTCAGGGGAGTGCAGGACGTTCTTGTAGATGTCGTTGCGTACGTAGATTTCCACGGAACCGCGCGATCGCTGGTCTTTCCATGGCGTGACGGTTTCGGCGATGCGTATTTTCGTGTAGTCGTTCCGGTCATAGCCGAGGGCGCTGAAGAAGAACGGCTGATAGATGGTGTCGTAGAATTCGGGTTCGCCCCATGATCTCCAGGTTTCGATGTCTTGTTTGCCGGCATAGGGGTCTATGCACCATTCCCAAGAGATGTAGCTGCGCCCTTTGTAGGCATTGGACATGAGCGTACGCTTGAAGTACGGGTCGGCGGTGACCAGTGTTCCGCTCACCCACGATGTGTAGTCGATGCAGTCCTTGCCATCGGCGCAGTAGCCGCCTTGATTGATTCGTTCCTTGACATCCGGGGACGCATTCGTGGAATTGATGCGAGTCCAGCCAGCCATCCAACGGTATTGCTCCAGATGATTGGTCTTGATGAACGAGGCCACCGTCCGGGATGAGGAATACTCGTATCGTATGTCGCATATGCTGGCGTTGATCGTCCAATACACGCTGATGAGCATGGCACCTAAAGCGAGGGCCTTCAGCGTGATGAGATAGTTGCGCGCTTTCCTCGCTCCAAGCTTGCCGATGAATCGGTCGGCCATGGTGATGCACCAGGCCGGCCAGTCGTCCACGCCGATACGTCGTTCGTCGCAGTCAATCGCGAGCACCGCGATGAAGAATCCCAGCAGGATGCCCAGATGGTGCATAGAGAAATGCTGCGCGAACACCAAGCACATCACTGTGTACGAGCTCAGCAGCAGCATTGCGTTGTGCCGACGTCGGCTGATGTGGATGAGCGGGGCCCACATGAGGCATGACACGGTTCCCGTGTACAGCAGTGTCGGTGATAGGCCGATGAATACCAGATTCGTGTCCGACACCGTCGAGGTGAATAATGCTTCGGCCGGCAGCAGCAGCCAGGAATTGCAGATTTGTATCCATAGTGGTGCCGGCTGTGTCATGCCGGAGATGTCGAAATTGCCGGAATACACGTCTTTTGCGGGCATCACGTCGATCAGTATGGCCATCGCCGCCGCGAGCAGCGCCAGCAGCGCGATGAACCGTCGCCGGTTACGTATCAACGAGTGTTCCTGCCAGACGAACCGCACTACCCAATTCGCCGCGAACATGCCTGCGATGACCAGTCCATATGAACTGGTCAGGCACAGCAGCATCATGCTGAGCGCTTCGCGCCATGGTTTCTCGTCGCGGGTTTTCCAGTTGATAGCCACCAGCAGCATGGCGGCGACCATCAGCGCATAGGGGCGCGACGTGACGCCGTACTGATAGCACAGGAAATAGGAGAACGGCAGGATGACTTTGAATGGTTCCGGCAGTTTGGTTTTGAATTCCAACAGCCAGATCATGAGTGTGGCGCATGCCAGATTGATGCTTTTCAGACCGATCTCGTAGGGTACGCCGAGTTTTGCGGGTGCGGCGAGCATCATCCACCACAGAGGCGGATGCCCCTCATAGTGTGGACGTTCCAGAATCATCTCCCGCCAGGAGCAGTCGCGCGCGATGAGCCAGGCTTGCGCCTCGTCGAACCATGGTTCGTGGAAGCACATCACTGTGGCCACCACGATGACGTACGCCGCGAGCACGATGCAGTGCAGACGATGCGGCGAGAGCCAATGCCGGATTGCGTCGCATCGTGTTCTGTTGTCTGTGGCTGCTACTGTTGCAGAACTCATGTTTCCTGTTTCCCGTTGCGTTCGAAATACGAGCGATTGCTGCGTGACTTTGCGATTATTGCGTGGCCGCGCATGGACCATGGCGGTTCCGTCATATTCCATGTTGCGGAACGCCATTGGATGCATGGGCACACCATCGCGCCAGCTGTGCCGGCCATCCTTAGAACGACTTGCGCGCGCCGCAGAGCTTCTCGAACTCCTCGCGTACCTGCACCTTCACCAGCGCGTCCTCGAATGTGATCACGCCCTTGTTCACCAGTCGCGCCAGATCCTGATCGAGCGTGTGCATGCCTTCCTTCTCGCCGGACTGTAGCACGGTGCGAATCTGATGCGCCTTGCCACTGCGGATCAGTGAGGAAACGGCCGGAGTGTTGATCATCACTTCAGTGGCTGGTGCACGGCCATGGCCGGTAGCGCGCGGAATCAGTGTCTGTACGATCACGGCACGCAAGGTGGAAGCTACCTGCACGCGAATCTGCTGCTGCTGGTTTTCCGGATACACGTCGATGAGACGGTCCACGGTGGAGCCGGCGTCCTGAGTATGAAGGGTTGCGAACACCAAGTGGCCGGTTTCCACTGCGGTCAGTGCGGTGGAAATGGTTTCCAAGTCTCGAAGCTCACCGACTTCGATAATGTCCGGATCCTCACGCAGCGCACGTTTCAGCGCTTCCGCGAAGCTTTTCGTATCAGTGCCCACTTCTCGCTGGCTCACCACGCAACGCTTATGCTGATGCACGAATTCGATCGGGTCTTCGATGGTGATGATATGGTCGGCGCGTTCCGCATTCGCCTTGTCCACGATTGCGGCCAGTGTGGTCGACTTACCGGAACCGGTCGGGCCGCATACAAGCACCAGACCACGCGGCAACAGCGCAAGGTCGGCGATACGCGGGTCAATTCCCAGTTCCTGCGCGGTTTTGATTTCCGTAGGAATGGTACGCAACGCGGCGCATACGCCCATACGGTCGCGGTATACGTTCACGCGGAAGCGCAGCAGATCGCCAATGGCGAAGGAGATATCAAGTTCCAGATCATCTTTGAAACGTTCCATCTCCAATTCGTTGGTCATGATTTTCACTGCTTCGTACGTGTGATCCTTCGTCCACACGCTCAATCCCTTGGCGGGGCGCAGCTTGCCATCCACGCGCAGCATTGGCGGGTCGTTGATTACCAAGTGCAAATCGGACGCATTGAGCTCAACCAGCTGGCGGATGGCCGACACGAATTCGTCGTCCGCGTCCGGATGTTCGGTGCGCAGCGTCTGTTCGACCTGCTCGGCCTTGATCTTACGTTCTTCCGGAACGGCATCCTCGTCGGCGTCGTTGGTTTCAGGCACTACGAAATCCGCGAATGGCCTGGTCTGCGGCTGGGGCTGACTCATCTGCTGTTGCTGTGGCTGCGGCCTTTGGAAAGCTGCGTCCTGCGGAATGTGAGTGATGGTCGGAGGCATCTGCTGCGCTGCGGTTTCGGTGATGTCGGCCTGTCGCTTAGCGAATGGTGTGGCACCCGGTACGAAGGACGGTGGATTGCTGTCGATCTGCTGGATCGGCCCATGCTCCTCATATGCGGGATTTTGCTGGGTCGCGTCAGTGTCCTCATCAAACTGCAGGCTGCCGGTACCGACTGGTTGACGGTCGATTGTTGTTGGAAAAACATGCGCTTCCTGCGATTGTTGTATGGCTTGCGTAGTCTGTTGTTGAGCAACAGACTGTTCGGATGGTTGAGACTGTGAAACTGGCTGCGGGTCGGGAATTTGCACATCCTGCTGGCTTACAGTCGGCATTGAATTAAGCGAAGCGAAAATGCCCTTAAGGCTTTCATCATCTGCCTGAATCGCATTGTCGGAAGACCAATGACGTCCCTTGCGGGGATCCTCATTGAACGATGGGGTGTTGTTGGGAATGGTCACGCCTTTGAGACCGGAAAGATATCCGCCATTGTTCCACGTTTGCTCGATGGTCATCATTGTCCTTTTAATAGGTGGGTTGCTGTCTGAAAATGTCGGTCGTGCCGGCGCTTCGACGCGCCGACGCAACCGAATGTTTTATAGGTGTTTTATAAGTGCGGAGAGGTGTATAGGTGCATGTAACGTCAGGTGGAACCTACACCGTCACGCGAAGCACTTCCTCCACGGAGGTAATGCCTTGAAGCGCCTTCTGCCAACCGTCCTTACGAAGTGTGGTCATGCCTTGCTCCTTCGCCGCCTTGTCAATATCAATCGACGTGGCGCCACGGGCTATAAGATCCTCCATTGTTGAATCCACGCCCATGACCTGCTGGATGGCCACACGGCCGCTATAGCCGGTGTTGGCGCATTCTCGGGCATCCTACCGGACGCCATATCGTCGGAAGAGGGGTATCTGGCATGTGTGGAACACCCAACGTCCGAGCTCCGCTTCGGTGGCAGTATCCTGACGCTTGCACTTCTTGCACAGGCGGCGAGCCAGTCGCTGAGCCATCACCGCAGCAAGCGACGAGCTCAATAGGAACGGCTCCACACCCATTTCCGTCAAACGTGTCACTGCGCTTGGCGCATCATTGGTGTGCAGGGTGGAAAGCACCAAATGGCCGGTCAACGAAGCCTCAATAGCAATGTTGGCGGTCTCCTGATCTCGAATCTCGCCGATGAGCACCACATCAGGGTCTGCACGAAGGATCGAACGCAGAGCCGCGGCGAACGTCATACCGGCCTTGTTGTTCACCTGAACCTGATTGATGCCTCTCATACGGAATTCCACCGGGTCCTCAACCGTAATGATGTTGATTTCCGGCTTCGCCACATCGCCCAACGTGGCATACAACGTGGTCGACTTACCCGAACCGGTAGGACCGGTGACCAACACCAGACCATACGGACGGTTGTACGCCTTGGAGAACACGTCGAAATTCCGCTGGCTGAAATTCAAATCCTCCACCTTGAGATTGCCCGAAGGCGTGCTCAGGATTCGCATGACGATCTTCTCGCCCCATACCGTCGGCAGTGCGGCCACACGAAGATCCACCTTCTGACCATTGTGCTTGACGGTGATACGGCCATCCTGCGGCTTACGGCGCTCGCCGATATCCATATCGGACATGACCTTGATGCGGCTGATCACACCTTGGGTCATGGCTTTCGGCGCTTTCTGGAACACGTGGAGCACGCCGTCGATGCGGTAGCGCACAAGCAGACCGTCTTCCTGCGGTTCGATGTGGATGTCGGAGCAGTGGTCGTCGATGGCCTGGTTGATGAGCAGGCTGACGAAGCGTGCCACAGGGGAGGCGTCCTCGCCGCTGTCGGATTCGAGGTCCACTTCCTTCTTGGCGGTCGCCGCGATTTCGTGCGACAGCTCGGTCAGCTCCGCGTTGGCGCGCAGGTACCGGTTGATGGCGTCCTTCACCTGAGAAGGCATCGCCACCATGGGAATGACCGGCATGCCGGTGCTGGCGGACACGTCGTCGATGGCGGCGAAGTTTTTCGGGTTGGCCATGGCCACGGTGATGCGTCCGTTGACAATGGACAATGGCAGCAGCTGGTTGCGACGGCACAGGTCGTCCGGCACCATGCTGATGACTTCTTTGTCTACTTGGTATTCGTTGAGGTCTACGAACGGTAGGCTCATGCCTTGAGCTAGCGCCATGGCATATTCGCGTTCGGTGTTTTCGTCCATGCCTCGGTGGATGTGGGCATGGCGGGAAAGTCGCTAGTGGCGTCGCTGGGTGCAGCGGCATGGCGTGGCTGGCTCGGCGTGAAAATCTGGTTGATTTCTCCTGTGACCGGGGAATTCAAATCCATGCGCTGTGAGAAATCGCTCGGCGTGTCGTCGTTTCGATTGCGCTTGAGGAAAGGGAAACGGCTTCCCGAACCGGCGTCGCTCATAATGACCTCCTGGACCATGCGCCGGAACGCACGGTATGACTTATGGCCCTTTGCGAACACAGGTGTTTGCGGGCCTGAGAATGTTCAGTTGTTCATGGTCATGTGAGCTAACGATTGCAGTGTTGTGCACTACTACTCGCATAGTTTAGGCGGCTTTGTGACTGAAACGCCAATTGTCATGTGGTGTTTGGAAGGGTGTGAAAACGTTGGCAGGGAATCGTGATACAGTACAGATATTCATGCACCGCCTTTTCTGCGGTGATTTTTCCTGTTGCCTCCGATGATGGGGTGATACTGCATGAAGGAGCTGCTCATGGAGCACAGCTGGCGTAGGGCGGTAAATGATGCCGCGACAGGGCTTGCAATACATAACGTCAAACGATTGCCGAAACGTGGCGAGTCGGGTTTCACATTGGTTGAGGTATTGGTGGCGATTGTGGTGCTGAGCATCACAGGTCTTGCCGCCGCACAGTTCGCGATTACTGCGATTCGTACTTCTTATGCCCAGCAGCAGCGTTCAGCAGCCATTGCTTTGGGTAGTGATGGTATCGAACGCATGCGCGCACAGATAGCGGATCATACTTCTGCGCCATCCTCCTATTACACGGATTTGCTGCCTGGCATGGGTGTGGATGATGTGAAGAAAGCACATGCGAATCTCACGGCAGTGGGGGCCATCACCTCGCAATTCTCGGATTTGGAGGCTACGGCCACTCCGGATGCCGATACGAGCAAGTACATTCAGCCGGTGCGCACTACCACGGGCAAAGACGCCAAACATACTACATATACGGTGAACACCGTGATTGAGAAGTGCTATCGGGAAAGCGGCACCATGGATTGTAGAACCGCTTCGGAACTGGGTATTGACGGGCATGCATCCATTAGCGGTCTTGACGGTACTCCTGACGCCTCGCTGCGATTCAGCATCCTGAGTCAGGACAACATTCCTACTAAGGGATTCACCTTTATGGCGAAAACGTATATGCCGATGGTACGCGTGGTGGTAGGCGTCACCTGGTCGGACAATATTGACGCAGACAAAACGGCCGTGTATACCACCAATGAACTGTTGAATGTGATCGGGGCCTGAAGGAGCGGGACGGCTTATGGAAGAGAAGAACTCTGGATTCAGTCTGAATCGCCGATTATTACGTGCGCTCCGTAGGCGTGCTCGTGGGGAAGGCGGCGTTACCTTGGTGGAGATGATGGTTTCATTGTTTATTTTTGCCATTGTTTCCACCATGTTCACGGTGTCGATCGTGCAATATTTGCATTCCGCCACAGCCGATGCTATCCGCACCAGATCGGCTACGGAAATAGCTACATCGGTGCAGGCTCTGGACCGATATGTTCGCAATGCCGAAGGTGTGGAAGAGGCTGCCAGCGGTGACAGGTTGACTTTGGTGACCACTGATGCCGATGGGATTCGGCAATGCGCTGTGATTGAGTACACAGAGGCCACGTGGTCCGGCGGGCGAGTTGATGATTATGGTTCCGTCGTGGTGAAAACCAGACCATACGCAACCGGTGCGGGGGGAGCGTGGAGCGAGCGATGCGGTGTTGACGGCGGTGATGAACAACAGTACCGCTTCAACGTCCGATGATTCGCTGTTCAAAAACAAACTGTTCAGCATGGATGGCGGTACGCGCGTGGTGCGGTATTCGCCGGTGACGGGTTCGTATGTGGGTGGCAAGCCGGTCACCTCGAACACATTGACATCGTTTACAGCTCGCAATGTGGGTTCGAGTGCTTCGGTCGACTTCAGTCAATGTCGTTGAATGAAGGTGTTTGTAAGGGCTCTCCCTTGTGGGGGAGCCCTTTTTCTATACTTTCAAATACCCCCGACATGCCCGGGTGGAAATGGTTTTTGATGAATTTTCGTCAAAGCATGCTGAAAATATTTTCTGAAACACTATTGAAAATATAACTATTCCAGGGCAAACGTTTCAGACGAAGAGATACACCGGTAGACCGACGGACTCAACGCATGTTACGGAATCGGACGGTGGTGATTGTGTGAAGAGGGGTTATGCAATCGTATTGAAAGAGTTTGATTCGGGGTTGTGATGAAAACGGTGGATGAAACATCATTGGTGCGATTGATGCACTGCATCTGGTACTGCAAACGATGTCAATACGACTACGCTGAGAGTTGTTGGTTATGTGAGCCAGCCACCCCCACAAGGGGAAATAACGCAAAGAAGAATCGCTGTGGACCATCCGAAGTTGGACGGTCCCACGGTATGTCCTTCCAATTGGAAAGAAGGGTTTCATTATGAAGAGCGTACGTAACGCACTCAACCGCCGCGCCAAGGGCGAAAAGGGCTTCACCCTCGTCGAACTGCTCGTGGTCGTCATCATCATCGGCATCCTCGCCGCAGTGGCCGTGCCGATCTACCTGAACCAGCGCAAGGCCGCATGGAATTCCGCGACCCAGACCGATGTCAAGAATGCCAGCCTCGTTATGGAAACCATCATGACCGAGAATCAAGGGAAGGTTCCAACACTCAAGGCGACCACGTGCTCTAATACCGCTGGCTGCGATATCTACGATGGCAATACTGTTAATGTCAGCAAGAACGTGACTCTGACATTCAACGCAACAGCGGGTGCGAACACTTACAAGATTAAGGGTACAAATTCTTCCGACAAGAATTGCAAGACCTTTGTATATGATTCTGCTACTGGTCAGATCTCTGCTAAGTGATTTGTAGCAATGCTGTACCGCGGATGTCGGGGACCCTGTATGTCCCCGACATTCTTGTATCAACCGTAATCAAACATAAATCGAACATCATTTGATTCTTTGGGGGGAAAGTATGGCCGGCAACGACGCGCAGGTTTCAATGGATAACGGCACCAGGCAGTGGCGTTACAAGGGCGTCTCGTTCGACGGCCAGCGTAAAGAGAAGGGTGTGGTCGAAGCGCAGACGCGCGACCAGGCCATCGAGCGCATTAAAAAACTCGGACTGTATCCGACCGATCTGACCGACACAGCTGCCGGCACCGGTCTCAACGCGGAGATCAACATCAAGGCGTTCGAGAAATATCCAAGCAAAAAAGACTTCGCCGTAATGGCGCGGCAGCTCGCCACCATGGTGGCGGCTGGCGTCTCGCTGATCCGAGCCTTGAACATCGTCGCCGAACAAATCGAGAACGTGAAGCTCCGCAAGGCAGTGCAGGCCTGCGTGGCGCAAGTGGAAGGCGGCTCGTCCTTCTCCGAAGCCATGTCGGCGGATCCCGATTCCCTGTTCCCGCCGATCATGGTCAACATGGTTCGTGCTGGCGAGACCGGCGGCTTCCTAGACAAATCGCTGCTCACCGTGGCGGACAGCTTCGAAGCGGATGTGAGGCTCCAAGGGCAGATCAAAAGCGCCATGGCCTATCCGGTCGTGGTGTTGGGCATCGCCTTGATCTTGGTGATGGTGATGCTGCTCACCATCGTGCCGATGTTCGCCAGCATGTACGATTCCATGAATGCCCAGTTGCCGTTCGTGACCCAGATCCTGGTGGACCTCGGCAAAGTGATGCCCTACGTGCTTCCGATGCTGATCGTGGCCGTCGTGGCGCTGGCCATGTTCTGGAAGCGCAACCGTAACAAAGACATCATCCGCACTTGGTGGGATCCGTTCACACTCAAGGCACCGGTGTTCGGCAAGCTGGACACCAACGTGGCCTTGGCCCGTTTCTGCAATAATTTCTCTTCCATGCTCGCTTCCGGCGTGCCGATTCTCCAGGCACTTGATATCGTCGGATCGACTTCGGGCAACTATGTGATTGATTCGTCTTCGAAGCGTGTGGGCCGTTTGGTGGAACGTGGCTACCGTCTGGCCGACAGCATGAGCACCGAAAAGATCTTCCCGAACATGCTGGTGCAGATGGTGGCCATTGGCGAGGACTCCGGCGCCATCGACAAAATGCTGTCCAGTGCGGGCCGAGCGTATGACGAAGAGGCCCAATCCATGGCCAAACAGCTCACCTCGTTGCTGGAACCGCTGATGATTCTGTTCCTCGGCGTGGTGGTCGGCTTCATGGTGGTGGCATTGTATATGCCGATGTTCTCCATGTTCGACGCCATCAATGGTCAGGCCTGATCTGATATCCGAGTACCCGAGCGAAACATACCTTTATATATAGGAGCAAGCATGAAACAGACCGGATTGTGGTCCAGACTCAACCGCAGGTACCGTGCGGCATTACGCGAACGCATGGGGGAGCGCGGCGCCGCCATGATGCTGGCCGTTCTGTTCGTGATGGTGGTGCTCACCACATCCGCTCTGGTCATGACTACCCTGCTTGCCCAGGCGATTCCTTACAAGAACAATAAGGAAAATTCCCAAGCCAACTATGCGGCCGAATCCGGCCTTGAAGTCGGCTTGAGCTATATCAATGAGACTCTGGCGAAGTTGCAAGGTTCTACGAGTCTTGATGATTTACAGAAGGTGTTGCCTACCGTTGATGCTGATATGAACGACAGTTCCAAGGATGGTGAATTTGCCAAATATGATGGCGCATCCGTATTGTTGAATCATGTTGCTTTGAATAAGACGGTAAAAACATCGGATACGGCTTCATATACGCCGGATGACCTGTCCTATCGTGTGCGCATCAATTTCTACGACGCCAATCCGGATGACGCATCGGCGGAGATGATCAGCTCTCCATCCGATCTGAAAAACCTACAGTATGCCGAAGTGGTGGCCACGGGCTTCATCAACCGGTATAAGGACGGCCGTACAGCAGGCAACACCAAAAGCCCTCAGGCCATGAAGCGTGCGGTATGCAGGATCGAAGCCAAAACGGACTCCACTACCACGAATCATTCAAGTGCCTTGGGTGTTGGCGGCCGCATGGGCATGGGTTTTTATGCCGCGGCGCCCTACAACAGGCTCGATTCGCAGTTTGTATGGGTACCCGTGGATTATGATGGCGTGTCCATCGGATCCGATCCAACCGGCGAAGTTAAATTCTCCGGCACGGTGGATTCCGGACGCACCAATACCAGCCAGCTGTCCGATGGCACTGCGACGTTGAATCCAGTGAACCGCACCTGCATGCTGGCCACCACCATTCCGGTTACCAACGAGAAGAAAAGCATTGCCGAGAACCTCGATTTAAGCAAATCGCCTCAAGCCGGTTCTGGGCTGGTGGTACTGCCCGCCGCATACAACGCGGGAGGTGACACCTACCAATATACTGAGGAATGCCGTGCTGACGGTGCGTACTCCTCATTGAACACGTGGGTGTACTACAAGGACAATTCCATCCGTCTGGCCTCGAATATGGGATTGTGCGTCACCGGTGTGAGTATCGATGACACCGACGGCAAGACTCCGACCACCTTGCAGCCATGCGGCACATCATACGGAGTCCACTTCCAAGGCGATTATTATACGGATCCGAATAAGGTTGCGCAGCAGACGGAGAAGAACGACCCGAACAGTCTGCTCAACAAATACCAGAAATGGAACTTCTACAACGGGTTCATCAACGCCGGATACTGGAACGAGCTGACGGGCGATGTCAGTGCGCAAGCAGCGTCATATGATTCCGCCTTGCCTGAAAGCAAGGGATATGCCGTAGCCGGCGTGCAGAGCGGCAAAAAGACCAAGTTCCAACGTCTGGAAGTCACCCATTACGGCGGTAGCACAAGACAGTGGCGATCCACATTTCGCGGGCGGCAATATCAAAGCCACCCCCTACAGTCAGGCGTATATAGTGTCGCAATGGACCTATAACTTCAGCGATTCCTACTTTTCGAACGGTGCCGACATGCAGGATGCCACCGCATCCTTCAGCCAAGCAGGCGAAGCGGGATACGGCACCAATCAGATGGTGAACTCCGCATCCGGATTCTGCATGGTGATGGACGGCAACGACGTATACGCCGACACCTGCGACGTGCATAGTGCGGACTTCGACGCGAAATGCTACCAGAAGACGATCATGGGGCAAGGCAGCGATTTCATCTCGACCTCTCACTGTTCGACCGCCGACAAGGAGAACTTCAACTTCACATCCGACCGCGTCTCCTATACCGAAGATGCCAGCGCCGATGGCACTGGCATCGACACCACCATAGCCCTGCACGACACCAACGGCAACACGAAGTACCTGCATGTTTCCGGCAGTAAGGTGTCGTTGACCGACAATCCAAGTGACGCCACAAAGTTCCGCCGATACAACGAGCACAACACCTCGAAAGCGGTGAGTTACGGCGGCAAGACGCAGTATCCATGGGCTGGCACTTTCCAAACCAGCGAAGGCATGTGCCTGACGGAAATCTATCCGGGAGACTATGTGGAAAGCAATGGGAAGAAAGACCGTCAATACAATCGCTCAGACGGTCATTCCATGCTGAAAATGGTTTCATGCGGAACCGATCGTGACGTGCGTGGGCGACTGGTGAAATCGCAGGCATGGAACGCTTCAGTGAATTATGGTGATGCCGGATCGGCCGGTAGCATTACTTGGACAACGACAACGACCACCGTATCTATCCCTACCAGTACCTATTTCTCAGCGGTTGTGGACTCCACCGTCACATCCAGAAAGTGGTGAACGGCATGGATATAGTGAATGATGTTCCTACCGTGGTGATACTGCTGGTGGCCTCGCTGATCATCGGCTGTATTTTCGGATCTTTCCTGAATGTAGTGATATGGCGTGTGCCGAACCACATAAGCATCACCAATCCGAAACGTAGCTTTTGTCCGAAATGCGAAGCGCCAATCGCTTGGTATGACAATATTCCCATCTTTTCCTGGTTGGCGCTTGGCGCGAAATGCCGACACTGCAAAGAACCGATTGCCGCACGATATCCGCTGGTCGAATCGCTTGGCGGACTGTCCTTCCTTGCCGTAACCGCAGGTGGACTGTTCGGCGCATACCCGTTATGGGCACTACCCGTGCTGTACGTGTTCGCATGCGTGTCCATCGTCATAGCGTTCATCGACTTGGACCACCATCTCATCCTCAACGTAGTGCTACTGCCGACGCTTATCGCAACGGTGTTGCTGCTGGTTGTGGCATCGTTTGGCATAGGGGAGTGGAATCGTCTTGGTCGCGGAGCGCTCTGCGCGCTGATTCTCTTCGTGTTCTATTTCGTACTCTCACTCATCTGGAAAGGTGGTATGGGAGACGGCGACATCAAACTCGCGTTCATTCTCGGATTGCTG
>ENA-OQCR01000039-OQCR01000039.1-human-gut-metagenome-genome-assembly--contig:-NODE-39-length-19067-cov-1.186906_pt1 | contig 19067 bp, 27 predicted proteins | sample MGYA00242763_ERZ504589 | MGnify/ENA primary metagenome ERZ504589 (study PRJEB26092, sample SAMD00036321) | human gut metagenome | host: Homo sapiens | study: EMG produced TPA metagenomics assembly of...
GTTTCTGGATCCGATCCTTGCGAGTTTCTCCAAAGGGGATGTGGCCTTTGCAGAGCTGATTGCACAGATCTTTACTCTCGAAATGATCTCAAACGTATTTTTGGCGATCCATTCGGCAGTTATGGCACTGTTGTATGCCTTTGGATATACCAAATTGTCCTTCTATGTAAATTTCGCAAGACTCTTTGTTTTCCGGATTCCGATTCTCCTGTTCTTCCAGCATTGTACAACGCTTGCGGGCGGCCAGGCAATGGGTTTGGTGATGATGATCAGCAACGGCATGACTGGTCTGCTTGCTTTAGTGGTCGCTGCGGCGGTGCTGCACAAAGAATATGGAGCGGGCTGGATGAAGCAACTACTCAGTACTTGAATGAGTCTGATGCCAAAGTTGAATGCAGTACAGAAGAAAGGCGGTGACACTGTAAGATAGCGGGATCCCAGCAAAAATTTGCCCGAAATGCCTGGCGCAAACGGATTGCAAGCGGTATTTCTGGGCGCACGACAAGGAGGACGACACAAAGAATGGATCAACTTAAAATTAAGATGCGACAGCCGCACGGCAAAAAGCTCTTGCAGTCTTTGGCCAGTGATTGGCAGATCTATGTGCTGCTGTTGCCGGTGGTGATCTGGTTTGCACTGTGGGCCTATAAGCCGATGGGCGGTTTGCTCATCGCCTTTAAGCGATTTGACTCCAGCCTGGGCGTATGGAACAGCGACTTTAAAGGCATTGCAAACTTTATGACCCTGGTATCGGGTGTCTACCAGACACAGTTTTGGCAGGCGTTCCGGAATACCTTTGTAATTAACGCATACAGCTTGGTATTTGGTTTCCCTGTGCCGATTATCCTGGCTATCCTGTTTGCGGAGATTGGCAACAGTTTTGTCCGGAAATTGACCCAGACGGCGACTATCTGCCCCACTTTTTGTCTGAGGTTACCATCACCAGCATTACCATCATGCTGGTGTACAGCGGCGTAAACTCTACAGGCGTTCTGGCGGCATTGTTCCAGAGGCTGGACCTCATTGAACCGGGCGTTTCGCTGCTTTCCAACGCGAACTATTTCCGTCCACTGTACATTGCTGTTGGAATCTGGAAAGAGAGCGGCTACAGCTCGATTGTGTATTTTGCCGCCATCATGGGTATTTCGCCCACCTTGTATGAAGCTATGAAGGTGGACGGCGCAAATAAGCTCCAGGAGCTGCGGTATGTCACGATCCCGGGCATGGCACCGACCTTGATTATCATGGTGATTATGCGAATCGGCAACATGCTGTCCATCGGTTATGAGCGCGTCCTGCTGATGTACAACTCCAACATCTATGTGACCGCAGACGTTCTGTCTACCTTTGAACAACGCATCGGTATCCTTTCGGCCAACTATGGCGTTGGTGCGTCGGTTAGCTTGTTTAACTCTCTCATCGCCTTTGCGCTGGTGATTGGGGCAAACACAATTAGCCGGAATATTTCGGATACATCTTTGTGGTAAAGGAGGAAAAGAAAGATGGACCTTCTCAACCGAAGCGAAAAAATATTTAAAGTATGTGCGTATCTGCTGGTAATCGCCTTTGCAGCCGTGACGCTCTACCCGATCGTGTATGCGTTCAGCGTCTCCATCAGCGGCCGGGTGGCCTACGAGAGCGGGAGCATCGTGCTCCTGCCCAAGGATGTGACCCTGCAGGCTTACGACATGGTGCTCCACAGCAAGGGTTTCTGGATTGCCTATGCAAACACCCTGTTCTATACGGTGGTTGGCACGGCGTGGAGTATGTTTATCTCTCTGACCGGTGCCTACGCCCTGCAAAAGAAAAAGCTCAAGTTCCGCCGTCAATGGAACTTTTTGCTGGTGTTCACCATGTGGTTCAGCGCAGGCATGATTCCGCTTTATCTGAACTATAAGAGCATGAACGTGGACAACCGCTGGGGCATGATCATTGCCTTTGGCGTGCAGGCCTACAATATCATCCTTCTGCGGAACTATTTGACAGCATCCCCAAGGAGATTGAAGAGGCTGCCCTGGTGGACGGCGCTACCGAATTCCAGCTGTTCTCCCGGATCTATGTGCCCATGTCCACGGCCAGTATTGCAACGGTGACCCTGTTCTATGCCATCAGCCGCTGGAACGGTTACTATTGGTCGAGAATGCTCCTGGCCGATCCGAACCAGCAGCCCCTCCAGGTTTATCTGCGGCAGTTGATCGAAAACTACCAGAAACTGTACGACGAATCCCCGGTAGTTCTTTCCTATTCAGCAGACAGCCTGGCCTATGCAATCATCGTCTGCTCTATCATCCCGGTTTTGGTCATTTATCCCTATATCCAGAAATATTTTGCCAAGGGCGTCAACGTCGGCGGCGTAAAAGGATAACTTTTTAAAGAATAACACTTTTGTAGAAGAAAAGGAGAAAAACATGAAAATCAAACGGAGTGATTTTTTAAAGCTCATGTCTGTGACCGCTGCTTCGGCAGTTCTGGCGGGCTGCGGCTCGTCTGTCGTAGAAAAGGCGGCCCAGAGCACGGCCAATTCCCAGGCCAGCAGCGGGTCCGCCCCGGCGGCTGAGCTGGATCTCAGCGAGAACATCGCCCTGAAAATCAACTATGCTGCGGGCAACAAATCCCGGACCATCACCTATAACCAGGAGTCTCCCTTGAATCTGCCCGACGGCACCAATGTCACCGCCGGTATGCTCAAGCCGGTGTGGAGCCACCTGCAGCAGGTGCTGAATGTGACCGTCACCGATGTCACCACCCAGGACCAGAAGGCTACCGAGATGATCGATACCGCCTCCACCACCAACTTTGCAGAGGCAAATATTTTTGGCGGTAACTCCATCGCAGATGATCTGATGTACTATGGCACCGAGGGCAAATTTGTCAATCTGAGCCAGATGATGGATCAGGGTTACCTGCCCAATTTCCAGAATTATTTGGACGAGAATCCTGACGTTCGACGTGCAATCACCGCATATGACGGCAACATTTATCACATCCCCTACATTGCAGAACTGAATAACTTTGCTCGCTCGTTCTGCGCCCGCCAGAGCTGGGTCGTGATGCTGCTGGATGTGGATGATGCCGCTTACGACACCGACACAGAGTTGACCTGCTATTATAAGGGGTTCTATGCCGGGGCCAATGCCCGCTATGGTGCTAACGGCGGCAGCGTGTCTCCCATGGAAGGCGTCACCATTACCAAAAAGACCGATCAGAACATTGTGGAGTTGCAGAACGCCCTCTCGGTGAAAAACGGCGAAACTCTGACCAGGACCTTCGTCCAGTACATCAAGGACAACTACGACTACGCTTCTCCCTCCGAGCTGTTCCTGGGCGAGAAGGCCGCCTACGACATCGACGAGCTGGTGGCCCTGATGCGCTGCATCAAGGCAAACCCCGGCTACCTGACCGACGGAAGAGCGGATACGGTCTGGCCCATGTTCACCCGTCAGTCCAGCTATCGGGAGGATCTGCTGCGCCTTAGCACCTATTTTGACGGCGTGAAAGCACACAGTGCGGACTCCTACACCGCTCGCTGGTACATTGATGCAGATAATAATGTGCAATACACCTACTCCACCGAGGGCATGTACAATGTGCTGTGCTATCTGTCTGATATGGAGGCCGAGGGTCTGATCTACTCCGATTGCTATGACCTGACCAACAAGACCAACTTCCGCAGCACTCTGTGGGGAACGGATTCCAGTGACGCGCCTTCCTTTGGCTTTATCACCTTCGACTGGCAGGCATCCTCCACTGCGGACTCGCTGAACAGCGATGTTGTGGTGATTCTGCCGCCGGTCGCCAAGGTGAACGGCGTGTGGCAGTACTTCATCGACAACGGCCGCGCCATCAAACCCGACGGCTGGGCAATTTCGGCAGCGGGCTGCACGGACGAAAAGACTCTGCGCCGCGCCTGCGCTCTGTTTGACTACTTCTTCACCGAAGAGGGTTCCACGCTCCAGAACTACGGCCTGCCGATGAACTTGGAGGAGAACGGCAGCTACCAGGGTCCGGATGGGACCTCCTATCCCAAGTTTAACCAGTGGATGGTGGACACCTGCAATGCGGTGGCCAAGGGTGACTTGTCCACTTTTTTTGCGAGACTGGATGGGCAGCCTGATCCCCATTGGATACCAGAAAGACATCGGCTTTGAGTACCAGTATACTTCCGAGCGCGGCTTTGAGGGCTGGGTGCTGCTCCAGGGTTCCACCACGACCTTTGCAACTTACGCCGGCGAGGGCCCCAAGGGCGACAACCCCAATTATTACAAGATGATTCCGCCGGTCTTCTCCCTGACGCTCCGGCAGAAAGAGACGATCTCTGAAACCACTGCCATGGATGAAGATGACGTCGTGGAAAAGATGTTTAACATCGTACGGTACAAGACCCGCAACAATCCCCCGCAGGGAATTACGATTCCGGCCAATTATGAGGAGTATCTGGCACAGTTCGAGGCGCGCAATCTCGCGGACTATGTTGTGGCCTACCAGCAGGCCTATGCAGCGATGCAGGCCGCAAACTGAACTCTGCAAACTGTATTCGGGGCAGGGCCTTTGGAATACAGAATTAGGAGGAACTTATGAGAAAACTTTTCAAAGGGCAGCGGATCCTTTCTGTGCTGTATATTCTGGCTTCCATCGGAATGTTTCTGTTTGCCCTGGCCTTTATGACGGAATATAGTGATTTGTTTGGACTGAAATGCCGCAGAACCAAGAAATCGCAATGTTCCACGACGTGATCCTTCAGACGTTTAACCGCCAGATTTTTGCCTGGTCGCTGGTGGGTGTGATCGGGATTGCTCTGATCGTTTTTCTGGAGATTCTGTCTTGTGTTCCGGATCGTTTTGCATTGGTTGTAATGTTGCTGCTGATGGTTGCCTGCTGTTATGGCGCAGCCAACTCGATCATGAATTTACAAGCAATTTCTGTTTACTATCAGGGATTGGATTTTCAGTACCTGTCTCTGGAGGGGCTTGAAAACTATCAGCTGCAGTTTACAACATTCCGGCTTGGAGTGGTGTTTAACGCACTTTACATCTTGGTGTGCGGCGCATTGGCGATCGATTTGACTGCGAGCCATTTGACATTTGTCCGCTTGAAAAAGGAGGGTGTTTGAGTATGCTGAAATCCATTCCTCCCGAAGAAAAGAAAACCTATGTGACGCTTTATAAAACGAACGGCTATTCTTACACCATGACGCTCCTGGCGATCATTGCCGAGTTTGTATATGTCACCACGATTTTGGATTCGATGCCCGTTAATTTCTGGATGGGTTTAACAGTTATCGTGAATATCTTCGTGCTGTTTCTGGTATTTACCTGTGCAGTGAAGATCAATGTGTACAGTTCGCGATGGGCCGTGATCACACTGGCCGTTGGGGTGTACTTCCTTGTGAGGCAGTTCTTGATCGTGCCGGTATTTCTCCAGCCCTATGCACACGAGACGATTCTGCTTGTTTCCAACCTGATCGGATCCGTTCTCTTAATCATCGCAGGAGTGACCGGCACAGCCAAGGCGAAAAAACGCCAGGCTCTCCGGCAGAAGCTCGAGCGTATTGGTTCATAAAATCGGAGGCGTGTAGAGCAAATGGGAAAAATTCAATTCAAAAACGTTAATAAGATTTACCCAAATGGCTTCCATGCCATTCACGACTTTAACCTTACCATTGATGAAGGGGAATTTATCGTGTTTGTCGGCCCCTCCGGGTGCGGCAAATCCACGGTTCTCCGAATGCTGGGCGGTCTGGAGCAAATCAGTTCGGGAGAAGTGATCCTGGATGGAAAAGTCGTTAACAAATGCCCCCGGTAGAGCGTGATATTGCGATTGTCTTTCAGGATTACGCCCTGTATAGCAACATGTCGGTCTACGAGAATGTGGGCATCAGCATGAAAGTCCAGCACGAAAAGGACACGGTTATCCTGGATAAAGTGCTGGAAGCTGCGGATACGGTTGAAATTACCGAATACCTGAACCGTCTGCCCAAGCAGCTGTCCGGCGGCCAAAAGCAGCGGGTGGCGCTGGCCCGTGCCATTGTCCGCAAGCCGAAAGCGTTTCTGATGGACGAACCCTTGTCGAACCTGGATGCCAAGCTGCGAAATTCCACCCGAATCGAGATTGTACGGCTGCAGCAGCGCCTTGGAGTGACAACCATCTATGTTACCCATGATCAGACCGAAGCCATGACCATGGCGGACCGGATCGTTGTCATGAAAGAGGGTGTGATCCAACAGGTGGGTACCCCGCAGGAGATTTACGCCGCTCCGGTCAACCTCTTTGTGGCCAGCTTTATCGGCACACCACAGATGAACTTTATTCCTGGCAAGCTGAGTGAAACCGGCTTTGAAAATGAAAGCTTCCGGCTTTCGCTGCCGGACGCGCTGAAAGCCAAGCTCCGCTCTTCGATCGGGAAAGAGGTTATCCTGGGCTTGCGCCCCGGAGGCACTGTCAGTCTCGGAGGGTATCCAGGAGAATACCATCCCGGTGCGTCTGGAGGAAGTGGAGTATATGGGCCGGTACCAGATTGTTCATGCCATGGTTGGAGGCAGTTCACTGGTCCTGAGCGTCCCCTCCGACGTAAAGATCAATCCGGAGTTTTACGTCAGTCTCTCCATGGACAAGGCACATTTCTTTGATGGAGAGACAACCAGGAGTCTGTTGTGCAGAGAGGTGGAGGAAAATCATGCGTAAAGAAACCTCTAAGATCCAGATCACCGCAAAATTGCTGGTGGCTGCAGCGGCAATTGTGCATCTGATTTTCACCTATGTCCACACCAATGCCCTGCTGCTTCTGGAGGATCAAATTTGCGGGTTCATCATGTTCCTGTTTGTATTGCTGGGTCTTGTAACTCTGTTTGAAGCTACCCAGATCCACGGAGAAAGAATTCGAGAAGAGGTATTGACTGCGCTGCTCTGTATGGGCACTATCGCTCTGGGGATGCAGCTGGTTGGTATCTACCAGCAGGCGATCCAAATTCAGAGCAGCTTGGATGTCGCGGTGGTACAAAAAGGCAATTCTGTTCAGTGTGGGCCTGATGACCGCTTTTGGAGCAGCAGGGATTTTGCTGATGGTCGATGCAGTCAAACGTTATTTTGGGAGCGAAAAGGTATGAAGAAGTTCCTGAAGAATTGGTTCACGGACAACCGGAAAGCCGGGCTGATGCGTTGGTGGCTGGCGGGAATGTGCTACTTCATGATCGGCTTTGGAACACAAGTAGGCGGATATTCCAGTCCGATTGATTTCATCTTCTTTTTAGGAGTCGGGATCGGCCTGGTGACAATCGTGGTCTATAACCCGATTGCCTACAATGTATTCCGGCTGACCCGGAATGGAGAGATTTTAAACCACACCTATCGCAACATTTCTGGTGCAAAAAAAGCAGCTCGGAATTTGGTGGAAATAGCCGCCAGCATGATTACAGTAATTTTGGTTTACCTGACCTATCAGAATCTGAATTTGCTGCTCAATCAGATGCTGGAACTCCCGGTTGAAACGGTTCTGATTCCAGGAGAACCGTTTGGCTTTGCAACACTGTATCTGCTGTTCTATACGGTCCTTTCAGAACTGGCTGCAAAGCTGCGGGACCGCAAAGAAAAAAGAGGCAAAAGAGTGAAATGAGGCGAGCCATTTGATTTTTATCGGAGACTTGGAACCCTACCGCAAAGAAATTTCGGGAAAGCGAAAAAAAACAGTATCAAAGGCTTCTTGCACAGGCCGATCGCTATAAAACGATGGTCCTGCCTGAGGAACATCCCAAAGAAAGCACAACTTATATGGGCATTGCAATCCCCAATTTGGCGCTGGCCTATTGCCTCAGCGGTGACGAGGAATATCTGCACCAGGCAAAGCGATTTATTCGCACCGTGCTTTCCTATGAAAAATGGGGCAACGCCCATTTGGTAAATGTAGACCTGTCTGCTTCCTGGATTCTGTTTGGATTGTCTTTGGGATATGACTGGCTCAAGCCCTGGCTTTCCAGCGAGGAGCAGAAAAAAGTGTCGGACAAAATCCGGCATCACGCACAGATCATGCTGGATTACCGGCGCGAGACCTACGGCAAGGGTTGGTCCACCAACTTCTACCAGAACCATAACTGGATCAATATGACAGGTCTCGCCGCTGCGGGTTACGCCCTGCAAGGGGAAGATGAAGCCGCTGCACAGTACATTCAGGAAGCCAAAGAGGACTTTGCGCGGGTGTTCGCGCTGATGCCGGAGGACGGGTCGAACTATGAGGGTGCGACCTACTGGCGCTATGGCGGGATGTGGCTGTTTGTCTATGCCCATCTGCTGAAAGTACAGGAGGGCGTGGATTGGTTCCAGAAGAGTGAATACCTCAAAAATACCTTCTACTACCGGCTTTATCAGTCCTGTGCGGATCTGAAACGCCAACTGAACTACGGGGACTGCCATGACCGGTACAGTTCTCATACAGCCTGTGTGTATTATAAGGCTGCCGCAGAATATGGCGATGGCTACGCACAAAAGTTGGGAAATCTGGTGGTCGATGAGTTTTTGATGGAGGAAGCAGAACAGCAAGGTGAAACCCGGGATTCTGCCGGAAGCGGTGTTCGAGTTCTTGTGGTATGCACCCGATGTGCCGGAAAAAGAGCTTTCAGACCTGCCGCTGGTGCGCTACTTCGATGATCTGGGTCTACTGACGGTTCGCAGCAGTTGGAAACGAGATGCCAAAGTCCTGACCATCAAGTGCAGTCCGCCGGGCGGTATCAAGCAGTGGAGAGAGGGCTGGAAAATCCAGAATGAAGAGGGGATCGAATTGTTCTCCCTGTCCCATCATCATCCGGATAACCTCTCCTACATCTTTACCCGCGGGAGCGATTATTTCACCTGTGAGGATGGATATAACCGCAACCTGATGCCGGACAACCACAATGTTCTGTTGGTGGATGGCCTTTACACCGATGCCGTAGATGTAAACGATGCGTATATGAGCAGCGTCCGACAGCGCCTGATGGCAGGCGAGCCCTTCTGCCCCGAACAGTATGCAGGGCGGGTGACCAAATTCCAGACGGAGGGCAGCCTGGTGCTCTATCGCGGCGAGACGGCCGGCGTGTACCCTGCCAAACAGGAAATGCAGGAAGTCAGCCGGGCGCTAATCACCGACGGTCTGCGGTTCTGGGTGTTTGTAGATCTGCTACGCAGCACACAGTCCCACACCTATTCTCTGATCTGCAATACGGACCGAAGGGCGCAGTTGGATGGACAAACGGCCGTATACCCGCTGATGGGCGAAGAACTGTCTTACCATGTCTATTCGGACCGGCCTGTCTGCCAAAAGCAGTATCAGCAGCAGGTGGAGAGCGTCATGACCACCCAGGAGCAGGACAAAAAATGCCGGACAGAGATCCAGACCCTGGCAACCTGCTCTTCTGCGTCGGAAAAAGAACAAGTCTTTTTTGAGTGCTTTACCTTCTCGGATGATCCTGCGAATGTTCAGCACACGGGGCGGTCTCTTTTCCTGGAGTGCGGTGGTTGTTCCTATGAGGTAAAGGTTGGATACTGTGATTCCGCATCCAACACTACACCGATCCAAGTGGTATGTCAATCCAAGATGAAACAGGAATATTCCTTGTAAAAAGGGGTATCCATCACCATAGGAGGGCTTTTGTGAATTATGTAAACGATCGGTTTCAAGAGCTGATGGGGCTGGAGATGAACCAGAAGGCGCTTGAAGTCATGAAGAAAGATGTCGATGCATTTATGCCCGGCTTTTCCGATTCCCCGGAGAAGCTGAGCCGATGGGGTCACCATTACTTCTGCGACGACGATGGCGGCCGCCTGATCTTTGACCTGAACTCGCCGAAGGAACACCGCTGTGTTGTCTGTGGGAAAGTCTATCGGGACGAGACGCAGAACGGCGTTTGGATTACCTTCTATCGCAACCGGGCTGTTGTGATGACTCTGGTTTCTGCCCTGATCTACAAGGCCACCGGCGAGACCAAGTACCGGGATTATGCGGTCCGGGTCATGGAGTTCTACGCAGAGCATTATCAGGAGTTCCAGCTGCACAACAAAGAAAATGTCCTCTGCGAAAGTTACGACAACATGGTGTGGGGCTGCGGTAAGATGATGCCCCAGGGTCTCAATGAGGCAATCGTAGCCATCCGGTTTATCCAGACCATCGAGATTCTGCGAGATGAGCTGGATTCGGCCTGGTTGGAGCGTATCCACCAGAAACTGTTCCGCGAGATGTTCCGCTTGATGGCTCCGCAGGCGGTTGCCATCCACAACATCAGCTGCTGGTCGCTCTCTGCAATCGGTGTTATGGGCTTGGCCATGCACGATCAGGAAATGATCGACTACGCCTTCAAGAGCCAGTTCAATATGCACGAGCAGCTGAAAAAGGGCGTCACCAAGGACGGCTTCTGGTACGAAGGGTCAATTCACTACAACTTCTTCCTCTTGGAGGGCGTTTCCTATCTGTTTCTGTTCAGCAAAATTTACGATTACGATTTTGGTCAGGAAAGCACCGCTATTTTGGAGCGGATGTTTGTGCAAGCGTACCAGTACGCTTTTGACAATCTCTATCTGCCGAATCCCAACGATGGCTGGCCGGATCTGAATCTGAAGACCTTCAGCTATGTTTATCATACGGCAGCCCGGGCCTTTGGCGAGTACAGCCCGGTAGGAAATATCCTCAAAATCATTGAGGCAGATCCCGCGCCGAGAACCACTTTGCCGCTGTCGGAGCCCTATTACTGCTGCGGAACCATCTGCCTGGAGCGGCTGCTGTTCAACATCGATTTCAATTATGCGGACTACAAGCCCGTTCCCCACCGCTCGACGACTTTCCCCACTTCCAACTTTGCTATGCTACGGAACGATTCCTGGAATGTGTTCTTGAAGTACGGCCTGAATGGGCGTTCTCATGCCCACCCGGACATCATGAACGTTGAGGTAATGTACAAAAAGCTTCGCCTGTCTCGGGATCTGTCCAACGCGGGCTATCAGTCGCGGCTGTGCAACGAGTGGCACCGTAAAACCCTGGCACACAACACAGTGTGCTGGAACGGAACCGACATTACCTCGGTCGAACCGGGCAAATGCCTGCTGTTTGAGAACGACCGGGTGCGCTGCAAGGCCGAGAACGTTTATGAGGGCATCGACTACACAAGAGAGCTGAAGATCACCGAGAATTCCGTTCTGGATTACTTCCAGGTAGAGGGCAAAACCGGCGTTTACGATTAATACCTTCCACTTTGAGCCGGGAATTGAGCTGTCCTGCGACCTGCCGACGGAAGCGGCGGACCTGGGCTTCTCGGAGAACGGCTATCAGCACGTTCTGGAAACCAAGAAAGTTAAAACAGATCAGAACGCTGTGGTTCTGCGGGCTCAGCTGGGGGCAGAGTCGATGCAGGTTCGGGTCGATCTCCAGGAAGGGCAGGAACTGTTCCTCCTGAAAACCAAGGACAACCCCGTGAATCGGATCCGGAATACGGTTTTGATCCGAAGTGTGGGGGACAAGGCTACCTATCAAATGCAGTTAACCGTTTAAGGTTACAATAATTTTTTACTTATGATGGAGGTTTTATTATGAGAGCAGTTATTACTGGTGCAACCGGCGGCATTGGTGGCGCAACCGCAGAGGCACTGGGCCGGGCAGGATACGAGGTCATCATTACCGGCATCGATCTGGAGGCAGGTAAAAAGGTGATCGATAAGCTGGAGAGCCAGGGCATCAAGGTCCACTTCTATGCCTGCGATGCTACCAACGAGGAGCAGGTGAACGAGACCTTCGCCAAGATCGGCGAGGAGTTTGGTTCTCTGGATCTGCTGGTCAACAACGTAGGCGGCCTGGGCGGCCGGCAGCGTGTGTCCGAGATGGAGACCGGCTTTATGCGGAAGGTCATGGCTCTGAACTTTGACAGTGTGTTCTTCAACACTCGGGCCGCTCTGCCCCTGCTGAAGAAGGGCAAGGACGCCTCGATTGTCAACTTCAGCACCATCGCCGTGACCAGTGGTGCCGGCATCGGCGCTTCCATCTATGCAGCTTCCAAGGGCGCTGTCCAGAGCTACACTCGTGCTCTGGCAAAGGATCTGGCCGAGTTCGGCATCCGCGCCAACATGGTTTCTCCCGGCACCATCGACACTGCCTTCCACGCTGCGACTGACCGCGCCCTGGTGGAGAGCTGGAAGGACAGCATCCTGATGAAGCGGCTGGGCGACCCCCGCGAAGTGGCGGACGTGATCGTCTTCCTGGCATCGGAGAAGGCTTCCTTTATCACTGGCGAAGTGATCCAGATCAACGGCGGCCAGGCATTCATCTAAGGCTTCAGGCTGAAAAACTAGAAACAGGGGGTTCCCTATGGTATTGAAATATGAGGACATTCAGCCCACCTGCCCGGCTCCGGGAATCACCCGCCGGATCCTTGCCCATGGCGGCGGGATGATGGGGGTGGAAGCGAGCTTTCAGAAAGGTGCTGTGGGCGAAGCACATCGTCATCCCCATGAGCAGGTGAGTTATATTCTGTCCGGCTGCTTTGAATACGAAGTAGAAGGTCAGAAGTACATCCTGCACAAAGGCGACAGCTATTATGTTGCTCCCGATCTGCTTCACGGTGCAGTAGCCCTGGAAGAGGGCGTAATTCTGGACATCTTTACTCCGCAGCGGACGGATTTTCTCTGAATCGCAGACACTGACAGCAGGGGGCTGGAGCGTGACGTTTACCCCATTGTGCAGTATGAAATCTTTTCCAGCGCTGGTGCGACTTGAGTTGAACTTGAAATAGCACCTGGCTCCTGGATTTCTTCTCAACACGCAGACACAAAACTCTAATTCTCTTCCTAACAAAATACGAGTATCATCATAAACACTTCTCCTTACATTTGCTCCTTCTCCCTGAAAAAGCCGGTACAGAAGCCCGTCGCCATCGACGCGGGTCTGTACCGGCTTTGTTTGGTGGAACTTTAGGTAAATTTTCTGAACCTTATAAATTGTCCGCCTGTTGTGCTTTGTGCCATCAATCGCCGGATTTCTTCAATGTTTGTATTATCTCTGAAATCGTGGATCAACATAGCATTTACTACAAACACAAAGAAACCCGCTTTCTTCAGAGTCAGGGCAATTGGTTTCCAGTACATACTGGTATGTTCCATGACGATTCGAGTATTCACTCCAACTCCTTGAGCGTAGAGACCAGCTTTTTTCAAATCACTGTTTGCATGGCGCACATCGAAAGGTCGCATCACGATTTCGCCACCCGATCGGCGTACTGCAGTTGCAAGCAATGTTTTTGTCTATACAAAAACACTTTTTGCGTTGCAAAAATGCTTGTTGGGGGAGTGCCCCAAACCCCTTTGATCTGCATTTTCCAATGCAGGCTGCGCCTCCCTGCGGGATGTTTTTGAAGATGTCAATCGTCACATCCTACGAAAAAACCGGCTCCTTTTTGGCGTAAGGGTCAATGGAAGAATTTGATGGTTCATGGTACAATAGCAGGCGTTGCGTGTTGTGCGGTTTGCACACGAACAGAGTTAAAAGGAGCTGTTAAACGTGGATACGACCTATCTGCTGCCCGGTGAGGAACGCTGCGTTGATTTCCGAGATGCTAATGGTGTCCCGAAGGTACACTACACTTACTGTTCTATCCGTGGCAAACTTTTCAACTGCACCTGCTGCACAAAAAACGAAGCTCAGCGGCTGTGTGAAGATTGGCTCGTAAAACAGGATCGCTGCTATATAAACTAAAAATACCGCCGAGGATGCCTCCCAAAACGGGAAGAATCCTCGGCGGTATTCGCTTATCGGGTCTGAGTTTTCTCGGTGGTGTCCTTTTCCTCCGCAAAAAATCGTTCCACATTTTTCTGTGCCCGAACCAGTTCCTGCATCTCCTTCCGTGCCTTGCGGTACTCCGGGTAGGCTGCTTTCTTTTTTGTCAGCAGCTCTGCAAACTCCGCATCCAACGCCTTGACCTTCGGCAATTTTTGTAGCCTACCTCGTCAAAGGCAGCTTTCGCCGCCTTGTGCAGAGCAATCTCCTCCCGGTGGGCTTCCAGAAATGCCTTGCTGTACCCGGCTTTCCGATAAGTGGCGTACACCTCACGGGTCTTGGCATAGTTGATGATGTGGGTTTTCAGGACGGTAATTTCTGTCAGCCTTGCTTCCGCTGCCTTGATGGAATCCCCCATAGCATGGTAGCGTTCTGTTGCCGTCGCTGCACGTTCCCGCAGTTCCTCGGCACTGCTGATTTTCTGCTCTTGCAAGAACAGCAGAGTTTTGGACATCTCTTTCAGATTGAACTTCGTTGCCCACTTTTTGTAGCCGACACTTTTGCCCGCTGCCATTTTTCCCTGAATATCCACCAGCAACTGGAAGGGCTGTTCTTTGGGCGGCTGTTTCTGGTACGGATGGTGTTTCGCCTTTCCCTCCAGCACCGCCTTGATCTCGTCCTCTCCATAGCCAATGCCCAGTGTGCGGAAACGGATAAAGCGTTTCTGTCCCTTGCCCTTCACCGCCGTGTGTTTGCCGCGCTTCACCTCATAGTCTTGCTGCTCCAGCTTTTGCAGAAAGACTTCAAAATCCTTCGGCCGTTCTGCAAGGATGGTGTCAATGATTCCGCACAGTCGGTCACGGTTGCTCTCTTTCGGTGGGTAGACGATGCGCTTCTGCCGTTCCCGATAAGGCTTGTACTCGATGGTGGAGAGCTGATGTTCCAAACAAATCAGGTCGCTCAACCGCTGCACCGCAAAGGAGGAAAGCCAGAAATTTTTGAATTTCCGGGTTCCGTCCAAGGCCGTGGAATTATAAATAATGTGGTTGTGGATGTGCGCCCGGTCGGTGTGGGTAGCAACGATAAAAGCGTGCTTGCCCTTCAAAAAACGCTCGGCAAACTCGTAGCCGATGCGGTTGGCTTCCTCCGGCGTGACCTCCCCCGGCTTGAAGGACTGCCGCACCTGATAGGCGATGACATCGCTTTTCTGGCTGCGCCCGGTGGTCTGCTCGTACAGCCGTTTCGTCAGCAGAAATTCCTCGTCTACGGTCAGAGGGCTGCACTGGTAGCTGCTGACCAACTCGCCCTGTTCGGTCTTGTCCGGGTTCTGGATATAGCTGGTGTGATTGTGCAGACACGCCCCGATGGACTTGCCCTTGTTTTTCCGCATAGGGATCAACCGTGTTGCTGCCAGTGCCATCACCCCCCTAAAAAAAGAAAATGCCGCACATCGGCGGCATCAAGATCATTTGGATATTTTTTCGTAATCGGCAGCACCCGCCAGATACATCGCCTTATATCGGGCGCATTCCAACTCGTTGCAGATCTCATCCAAAGCGAGGTATTGCTTCCACGCTTCTTTGCTGATGGTATCCCGCAGGGCTTTTTCAGCCGCTATTTTGGCGTTTTTCAGCCGCTGATAGTTTTCGTCCTCACCCAGCATTTCAAAAAAGAGCGTGTTGCTGTGTTCAGAATAACAAGCCTCCAATTTCTGGTTTTCCATAGCATCCCTCACAATCCGGCAACCCAGCCACTAAAACGCTCTGCTGCATCTGCGATCAAAGCGCCCATGAAAATCAACACAAAGCATCCAAACTCCGCCACCAGCAAGATCAAAAACTGAAGCCACTCCCGGCAGTACAGCGTATAAAGGCCGCAGCCAAAAATATACAGCATGGGCAGAGCCAGCACAAACGCCGACAGGTTCAGCGTCCATTTCAGCATCAGCGCAAGGAAAGCCGTAAGCAGCCAAAACGGGAAAACGATCATCTTAAAAACGAACCTCATATCTAGCACCTACCTTTCTTTCACCCCGATTATAACGGTATCAACTATTGCGTTGCAAGGATGTCAACTGTTATGTAGCCCCCGCAGTCCTCCAACTGCGGGGAAAATTTTAGAGTTCTGCCAGCCGGGAGAGAATCTGCCGACCAATCTCAATTAACTCATCCAGCCGTTGCCGCAGGTCCTCCATGTCGGCGGCGTAGACCCGACCATTTTCATTGGCGGCTTTGGCGTACTGGTTCAGGTTGTTGCTGCACATCTGCAAAAGATACGCCATGCGCCGCAGTTGCGGCAGATCAAGGTTCAGGCAGTAGCCGTCCAGTGCCATCTTTCGGATATAGGCACTCAGGCTGCGGATGCCCATGCCCAGCATCTTTTCATAAATGCGGTTCTTCTCCGCTTTTGTGGTTCTTAAGATGATGATCTCGTCCCGCTTTTCCCTCACCGGGCATCACCGTCCTTGTCGTAATAACTGCGGAAGGGCTTCACCGGCTCCGACTTGTCCGACTTTTCCTCCAGCGCTGCCAGCACCGAGGGGCGGCGAGAGACATTCTCCTGTTCTTCCTCGTCCTGTTCCGGCTCATGGCTCTTTTCGTCCACATCTAACTGAGCGTTCAGTTCCGCAAGCCGTGCGGACTTCTCTGTCAGTTCTTCCTCCTCTGGGAAGGGCTTTTCCACTTCGATTTGCGCCGCTGCCTGCTGCTGATGCAGAGTGGCTAGTTCATTCTCAGCAGAGTTAATGCGCTCCGGGAAGTTGTTCAGCGAATTATCCAGACGGATAATGTTGCCCAGCGGTCGGTGCCCAAGGGCACCGGGTACCTCCGCTGACCCTTCAAAATAGCCTGATACTCACTGCGGTAGGTGTCGAAACGCAGGGACAGTTCAAAGCCCCGGTAGCTGCCGATGACTTTTTCTTCGGCGTTTGGCAGTTCAGAACAAGCAAGCACCAGACGCTCACCAGCGGTCTTTTTCTCATCGTAGGTCACGCCCTTGATGGTCATGCCGCAGAAACCCTCTTGCACCTGCGGATGGGCGGCGGCAAGCTGTGCGTCCGCTTTCACCCCAGCAATATAGGCGTTCGTTTCCCGAATGTCAGCGGGGAATTTGGTCAGCAGCTTGTCTTGCAAGCGGAATTTCTGGCTCTGGTGGTCGGCTTTCAACACCTTCAGCTTGGCGACCTGAACGTCCAAGTCCATCTTCTCCTTGATAAGAGGATTTCCGGCACACAACGCCTTGATCTCCGCATACGACAATGCCTGTTCGTCCACATCATCGCAGGAGCGCACCGGGGATTTTGAAGTCATGATTTGGCTGATAAATCGCTGCTTATTCTCAAGGGTCTGAAAGAGGTAGCTGTCAAATGTCCCTTCCGTGACGTAATTGAACACTTTGACTTCCTTATTCATATTGCCCTGCCGAATGATGCGACCATTGCGCTGGGTCATGTCGCTGGGTTTCCACCCAACGTCCAAGTGATGCACCGCTACAAGCCTGGACTGCACGTTGGTGCCCGCTCCCATTTTCGCTGTACTTCCGAGCAAGACTCGCACATCGCCGGAGCGCACTTTGGAGAACAAAGCTGCCTTTTTCGCTTCGGTATCGGCGTTGTGGATAAACTCGATCTCGTTTTCCGGCACACCAGCGGCAACCAACTTTTTGCGAATATCATCGTAGACGTTGAAGTTGCCATCGTTCTTTGGTGTCGAGAGGTCGCAGAACAAAAGTTGGGTCAGTTTCTGGTCTTTGCCTTCCTCCCAGATCTTCAGCACGTTCTGAACGCATACGTTCAGCTTGCTGTTGGGGTCGTCCGGCAGCATGGGTTCATCAGGCGCACGTCCAAGCCGATCTTTCTGCCGTCGTTTGTGACGCAGAGCATATTGTCCACGGAGGCATCTACTGCACCGGAGTGGATTTCTGCCGCACGCTTGCTCAGTTCCTGCACCATTTCCTTCTGAATTTCCGAGGCTTTGCCACCACGGTTTCAAACTTCGCTTCGGGCACAGGCAGATGAAGCTGGTCAGATGTTTTAATGTCCGCAACCTCCTTGAACATGGACATCAGTTCCGGGAGGTTGAAGAACTTGGCAAATCTCGTTCTCGCCCGATATCCTGTACCTTCCGGCGCAAGCTCGATGGCGGTGGTGGTCTCTCCAAAAGTGGATGCCCAGCAGTCGAAGTGGGTCAGCTTTTTCTGCTGCAAGGTGCTGTACTGGAGGTAGCGCATGACCGTGTACAACTCGGTCATGGAATTGCTCACGGGCGTTCCTGTGGCGAACACCACGCCACGCCCGCCGGTGATCTCATCCAGATAGCGGCACTTGCCGAACATATCGCTGGATTTCTGGGCTTCGCTGGTGGATAATCCAGCGACATTCCGCATTTTTGTGGTCAAGAAGAGGTTCTTGTAGAAATGCGACTCGTCCACAAAGAGCCTGTCAACGCCCAGTTGCTCAAAGGTAATTACATCGTCTTTGCGCTCATCGGAGCGCAGTTTTTCCAGCTTGGTTTCCAGCGTTTTCCGGGTCTTTTCCATCTGTTTGATACTGAAATTCTCACCTGCATGGGCTTTCAGTTCGTTGATGGCGGCAAGGGTTTCATAAATCTGCTCCTGAATGATACGCTCCTGCCGCTCAAAGGACAGCGGAATGCGCTCAAACTGCGAATGCCCGATGATGACGGCATCGTAGTCGCCGGTAGCGATGCGGGCACAGAATTTCTTGCGGTTAGCAGTTTCAAAGTCCTTGCGCCGTGCCACCAAAAGTTTGGCATTGGGGTAGAGATTCAGAAACTCGCTTGCCCACTGCTCCGTCAAATGGTTGGGCACTACGAAAAGGCTTTTCTGGCACAGCCCCAGCCGTTTTGCTTCCATGGCGGATGCCGCCATTTCGTAGGTTTTGCCTGCGCCAACTTCGTGCGCAAGCAGCGTATTACCGCCATAAAGCACATGGGCGATGGCGTTGCGCTGGTGTTCCCGGAGGGTGATCTCCGGGTTCATGCCCACGAATTTGATGTGGCTTCCGTCATACTCACGGGGTCTGGTGCTATTGAACAGCTCGTTGTACTGCTTCACCAGCGCAATGCGTCGCTGGGGGTCCTGCCAGACCCAGTTGGCGAAAGCGTCCTTGATGACCTGCTGTTTCTGCTGCGCCAGCATGGTCTCCCGCTTGTTCAGCACACGCTTGGGCTTGCCCTCGGCATCCTCGATGGTGTCGTAGATGCGGACATCTTTCAGGTTCAGGGTTTCTTCCAGAATCTTATAGGCGTTGGCTCTGCTGTGCCGTAGGTCTCGGAGGAAATAATGTCCACTCCGCCGGTTGCTGTTTTACCCTCACACGCCATTCGGC
>ENA-OQCR01000040-OQCR01000040.1-human-gut-metagenome-genome-assembly--contig:-NODE-40-length-18977-cov-1.443979_pt1 | contig 18977 bp, 24 predicted proteins | sample MGYA00242763_ERZ504589 | MGnify/ENA primary metagenome ERZ504589 (study PRJEB26092, sample SAMD00036321) | human gut metagenome | host: Homo sapiens | study: EMG produced TPA metagenomics assembly of...
GGATTCTTGAAGCATTGAAGTATTCCCGGTATTCGGCGGTGGTGAATCTCTTTCCGCCAACGATGCGGGCCGTCACTCGTTGGTTCATGCCGCACCTGCCGACCAGAGAAGACGTGACGTGGCGATCATATCATCACGTAGCAGAGCGGATTGCCGTGCGATGCGATCGAGACGGGTGCGGTATTCCTCGGCCGCGGTGCCGGTCCAGTCGGCCAGTCTGTTGGAGGCTATTGCCGCATCAAGTCCATCGAGAAGCCGTGACGCGGTAACAAGTTTCGCATTGATCAATGTTTGGGTGGTCCGCACGCCAATTCGGCAACGACAGGACATTCCCGACAGAGATGCCAACGAATTGAAGGCTGCGACGCCTGGGGCGGCACCAAGAAAAGCATTTGAAACGTTCATGGCAGCCATTTGACCACATTCGGCGTTGACGCCAATCGGAAAACAGAGCTTGTGGTCAAAGAACGAGTCTATGAAAAACCGTCGGCGTGTCGTTATTGGAAAAACAACGAAAACCACGTCGACGGCATGTGGATAACTATATTCGAAAAAGCCCCCTACCAGGGTTTGGTCTGCGAGGATGACGTGCTTGGGTTCTTTTTCGCAGCCGAACCTGAATCGTCATTGGGATCCGATTGCGTGGATTGGGCGTTCTGAGCCAATAGCTCCTCTATTTTCCGACGTTGTTCGTCGGATAGGTTTTCGTCGTTCTTGTGACTTGATTTACCCGATTCCTGAGCGTCGGCGGTGTTTGAATCCGTGGAAGCGGACTGATCGCTCTGCTCGGCTTTGATCTTCTTGGACGCGTGATCCGTAAGCTGGCTGGAAACATGACTGTTATGCTCGATTGATTCGCGCACTTGGGGCAGCAGCAGCGGCTTCATGGCTGATGCCTCGTTGAATTGGGCGTCCGTCTGCTGTTGCCTGGTGTGCAGCTTGTCCCAATCGGCATCGTCTTTTCTGCTGGTCGAGATGTTCTCCTGCAGGCTTTGCGTGGCCTGGTTGTAGCTATTGACGGCTGCGAGATTCACTATGGCCCATAGGGCGGCCATGACCAGCAACGCCGCCATGACGGCCAAAACGATGCGAACCGTCAGCGAGGCACGCGGTTTCATGGTTGTTCTGGTCATAGCAAACTCCTCGACTGAATTATCCAAGCCCCCAATTCGCATGCGAGCAGCAGCAGCGTGACGATGGCCAGTGGCCATACGACGGGCATCGTCCTGGTGCGCTTCTTGGTGGTTTGGGTGACTCGCCACTTATCGGACGCTTCCTTGGACACGCCGTCACGCATGGTGTTGGAGGCGTTCAACACCAGCGCGGTACCGCTCAACTCGTCGGCGATGGACGCCATCTCATCCTTGTTCATGCGTGACACTCCGGGTTTGCCGGTATCAGGGTCGGTGACCCACTGGTCCGCATTTCCATCGACGCCGTCGGCGATTACGGGAATGTTGCCTCCCTGCTCGCTGCCGATGGCTACGGTGAAGGGCATCGGATAGGTATCGTCGCAATGATGAGAACGTGCGCCGTGCCTTTGACGAGGTCTGTTCTCCATCGGAAAACAGGTACAGCACGATCGCATCATCGGGATGCTGATCATGAATGGACTTGCAGGTCAGCAGCAGCTGGTCGATAGGGGCATCCAACGTCGAACCGGCCGAAACGGAAGTCGCCTCGGGCGCGAGTGTATCCGCCCAATTGTCGATCGCGTTCGAATCCGGGGTCAACGGCACGTCCAACGTGCCGGAAGCTCCGAATCGCAAAGCGGCGAAACTGGAATTGGGATATAGCGCGGTGACGTCCTTCACGGCTTGTTTTGCCACGTCGAGACGGCTTGACTGTTCGGCTGAACCATATTGCGCGTCTTTGACGGCCATGGAACCGGTCACGTCAACGGCCACCACCACGTCGGTGGCGTTCACCGCACGGCTATTGGTCGGCGCCACGATACTGGGCGTCAATGCCATGACCGACACCGTCAGACAAAGCAATACGCGCCGAACGCATGCCCAAACGGTTTCGTCGCTGTCAGCGCGGCGACGAACATGCAATACGATCTGCGCAATGGCGCAGGCCAGCAGAACCACGGCGACGGCTCCGCCGACAGGCCAACCCAAAGCAGGGGAAAGCGTCAGATGGTTCATCTCCTCAACCTCCAAGCCAATGCCAGCCAGACCATCAAAACGATGGCCAAGGCCAGTGTCCACCATCCGGGAGCATCCACCATGGCGGCCTTGTTGCTCGACTCGTTTTCATGGTTCCGCCGAGATTCGATTTCCTTGACCAGCGAAGAGACGGATGCTCCATTCGATTGGGTGAGAAACACCCATGATGAGCTTCGATGGCGGATTTGAATTCCTGGGTGGTCTCGTCGGCCTCGCTCTGCTTCGGTCCGGAAAACAATCCATCCACGGTGATTTGGGCCTGCTTGGTCAGGTCAGCGCCTCGTCAAGCGTATAGGTTGGTTTTCCGGAAACGACGTTGTCCGTGGCAAGCACGATGGATGCGGCGCGCTGACGCTCGGCATTGTCGGCGCTTGCGTTCCCATAGGCGGAATCCGGGAAGCATGGCCGCGCAGCTCACCACGCCATCGCCAATCAGCGAAGTGGACTCCTTACGGTTCTGCGTGCCTTCCAGCCAGTCGGAAATCGCCTGATAATCGCTGTCCTTCATCTTGTCGATATCGTCTTGGGACTCGACGCCTGCGAGGATGCTGCTGGCTTTGTCAAGCTGTTTGGACACCAGTTCGTAGTCGTCGGTCAACGGAAAAACGGTACGTGACGTCGAATTGAAGATGCTCAGGCCGATTCTCTCGCCCTTGAAGCTGTCGACGAGTTGACGGTAGGTGTCGATGACCTCGCGGTCGTAGGGGAGCGCCGAGCCGGAAACATCCAAGCACAGCACGATGTCTCGGCTGCTGGCCTTCTCCTCGCCTTCATCCACGGTGCTGGGACGTGCCACCAGAGCCGTGGCGAGTGCCAACGCGACCACTAGAAGAATCACCGCCAAACGTGAAAGAACCCTCCACTGGCGGAATAATCTCGATGCGGATTCCGTGTTGAGGTCATCATCCAGGCTGAAGGTGCGGCACTCTCGATGTCATCGGTTTTGTGGCGCGCGGCCACCAGCAACGTGACGCCGGCAACGGCCAGCACCACGATGACGCCTGCCAGAAAGACCCAAGGCCAATGCCATGACAGTTGCATCTATCGCCACCTTTCCACAAGATTGGCCACCCATTCGCCAGCCTGCTCGACCGTGGCCTGCCTGGCGATGTGATTGCGCTCGGCATCCGCGAATTCCGGCGGATACAATGCCTCGATGGTTTGCCTGAGCAAGGTGAGACCCTGCTGGTTCCCCGTGGTCCGAGGCGTCTCTTCGATGTCGGTGAGCGTCTGGTTGCGCACGTCCGTTCCGGTGGCAGTGGAAGCAAAATCCCTGGCGATTGCGGCCAGCTGTGCGAAAGCCTCCTCGCGCTCCAGCTCCCCCCGGGCATGGCGGGACACAACATCATCGATACGCTGATGCCAGACGGTTTTGCCGGCAAGCGCGTCATGTCGGCCGCGATTGACTATTTTTGCGGGCTTCCGGCTCGGCCGGGCAAGCCAGACCACAAGAGCCACCAAAACGACGGCAAGCAACAGACAGACCGCGATGACGACGGCCAAACCGTTCTCAAGATGAATCTGGTCCTTGATGACGAGGTCATCCTCGGCAAGGAAGAGCATCATGCCTTGTCTCCCAACGACAATACGGACGGGGCTCTCAATTGGTTACGTGTGGACTGGGCCAAAGCCGTGGAAACCATGCGCACGAACTCATGGAACATGCGTTCGCTGGAATCGGATCGGATTACCGTCGAGCCACAGCGATTCAGCTCATGGCGAATGGACGCAGCCAGGTATTCGCGATGCGTTCGCACTTGCCCAGCTGTGTTTCCCCTACGCAGGAACGCAGGCACGCGTCGTTTTCCAGCCCCGTCAAGCACCACGCGCGCATGGCTGACATCAAACGGATTGATGGTGGCCACATCGATGAGCACCATCGGATGTGTCCTTGCAATCGTGCGGATGGCGCTCAAATGCCGTTCCTCCAACGCATGCTCCTCGGTGGCGATGACGACCAGCGCCTCTTTGTCCCGAATGCGGCGCGCGTATTCCAGCAACGCGTCGATATTGCGGGGCCTGGTCCACTCGCGCTGCAATGCCGTATCCAAGGTTCGTTCGAACTGCGCCAGGCCACCGTTGAACGGCACCCGGGTGATGGAAGCGCTGTCGCCGAACACCATGGACACTTCGTCGCCTCGGCGCAGGCTGAGCGCGGCGAACATGCATAAGGCATTTGCCGCCACCTGGTACGCCTGTTCCGAGGAAGGGCATGCGGCGGTCATTTCCTGTCCGACGTCAAGCAGCAACCATGCCTCGAAGTGGAGGGACGCTCACGCTGCACCACCATTGGACGTCCCGCTCGGGCACTGGTCTTCCAATCGATGCGTTTCGCCTCGTCTCCCGGCTCATAGGCGTGGATATCCACGACATCGTCGGCGCCGAAGCGTTTGTTCGATGCGTGCGCGCCTTCGAGTATGCCGAGAGCCTTGCGTACCGTCGGCAGACTCAGCGTGGTTCCAAGCGTCTCGATTTTTCTGCGGATCGGATCGTCGGAACGGATCTGGTCGATCATGGAACGGGGACCGCCTGCACGATCGAATCCACCACCTGGTCGCTGGTGACGCCATCGGCAAGTGCTTCGAACGTCATCAGAATACGATGGCGCAACACTTCGTGGGCGAACGCCTTCACATCCTCAGGAATGACGTAATCTCGTCCCTGCAGGAGCGCGTTGGCCTGTCCTATGCGCACCAGCGCGATGGACGCGCGCGGCGAGGCGCCCAGCCTGACGAGCGAGGAAAGTCCTTGGACGGGCTTGGTTCCAGCGCCACGGGAGGTGGCCGCGATATCGACCGCATACTGCATGATCGCATCGGACACGTGCACACGACGTGCCGCGGAACGCAGGAATTCGACGTCGCTGATGGAAACGGTGTCACCGGTGAGCGCGTGCTGGTCTACGGTATCGGAGCCGCGGCGGGTCAGCATGGCGAGCATGCGTTGCTCTTCCTGCGCTGTCGGATAGGTCAGTACGGCCTTCATCATGAAACGGTCCATCTGCGCCTCGGGAAGATTGAAGGTGCCCTCTTCCTCGATTGGATTCTGCGTTGCGATGACCATGAATGGTTTCGGCAGCGCGATGCGTTGGCCTCCGATGGTGGTCGCGCCCTCCGCCATGGCTTCAAGCATGGCGGACTGGGTCTTCGCGTTGGAACGATTGATTTCGTCGAGCAGCACGAAATTGGCGTGGATCGGGCCGATCTGCGTGGAGAATTTCTGCGTGGCGAAATCGAAGACCTGAGTGCCGACCAGGTCCGAAGGCATCAGATCGGGAGTGCATTGCACACGTTTGAACGAGCCGGACACCGAAGTGGCCAAGGTCTGCGCGGCAGTGGTTTTTGCCAGACCCGGGACGGATTCGATGAGGATATGACCGCCGGCCACCAAAGTGGTGATCAGCGATTCACGAAGATTGTCCTGTCCGACCAGGGTCTGCGCGAAACGTCCGCGAATCTGCGAACCGATGTTCCTGGCGCGTGCGATGTCTTCGGCTGACAGCGTGGTTGGTCTTGCGGCTGCGGGCATGGGGATGGGTGCCGGTGCTGGCGCCGGATTCTTTGGAGGGAATAAAGCCATGGTTGCTACTCTAACGGGTCAAGCTGACGGGAGGGTCCAATCCACCGGCTGTTCTCCTGCTTCGATTAGCGCCTGATTGGCGCGGGAGAACGGTTTCGAGCCGAAAAATCCGTAGCGGGCGGACATCGGACTTGGATGGGGGGGATTTGATGATGAAAGCGTTGGTGAGCAGGGGCTCCAACGTCTGCGCCTTTCGTCCCCACAGAATCGCGACCAGAGGCTTGACGCTGCCGTCAGGCCGGCGGCGATTGTTCAATGCGCTGATGGCCGCGTCGGTGACCACTTCCCAGCCTCGCCCCTGATGGCTTCCCGGCTTTCCCGGTTCGACGGTCAGACATCTGTTGAGCAGCATGACGCCCTGTTTGGTCCAGGGTGTCAGGTCGCCGTTGGCCGGCATGGGCACGCCCAGATCGTCGGTCAGCTCGGTGTAGATGTTCGCCAGACTGCGCGGAATGGGCTTGACGTCCGGTGCCACGCAGAAGCTCAGTCCCACCGGATGGCCCGGCGTGGGGTAGGGATCCTGGCCGACGATAAGCACTTTGATGTCGTCGAATGGAATGGTAAACGCGCGCAGAATGTTCCTGCTGGCCGGAAGGTACTTACGTCCCGCCGCGATTTCCGACCTCAGAAAGTCTCCCATGAGATGTATCTGGGGTTCGATATCGGCGAGGGCCTGGGCCCATCCGGGCTCCACAAGATCCTTCAATGGTTTGATATGAGTCATACTTTCCCACTGTACGACGTGCCCTGTGGATGTCCATGCCGATTCCATGCGGAAACGTGTCGAATACGCGCAAAATCGACGATGCTGATTGTGGGCTGACTGCACGGGCCGGTACACTGGGGCGGTAAGTGTGAGAAATGAGGTTGCAGAAAATGGCTAAGCAGGACAAGGAGACCTACGAATCCTACGCCAAGGATATGTTCGACAATCCTCCGGCGGGACCGATGGGCGTGCACCGTGGCGCACGTTCCATGGCGTCCAGGCTCTGCCGTATGTGATTGTCGTGATTGTGGCTCTGCTCGCCGGCTTGCTGTTCTGGGGAGTCTATTCTGGTGAGATCAGCAACCTGAGAATGCCTTGGTCGGCCAAGGAGGACTCTTCATCGTCCGTCTCCACGGCGGATAAGGCGGATAAGAAGACGGACGACACGTCCAAAGACGCCAAGACGGAGAACAAGAAGTCCGAGGACGGCAAGAAGACCAGTACTTCGGATGGCCAGTCGAAGGACGCTTCGGACGCCAACCAGAACGCGGAACAGAATAACGATCAGAACAATGGCCAGGATGCGGCTTCTGAGCAGAGCGTGAATCTGGCCACCGAGATCCGCGTGGTGAACGCCACCAGCATCACCGGTTACGCCAAGAGCAAGGCCGATGCCCTGACCCAGGCCGGATACACCAGCGTGACGCCCAGCAATCCGACCGGCAACGTTCCCAGCCAGACGGTTGTCTGGTATCAGAATGAGGCCGACAAGGCGACGGCGGAGAATGTCGCGCAGACGCTGGGAATCTCCAATGTCCAGCAGAGCAGCGGATTGGTCACGCCGATCGTTGTGGTGCTGTTGAACTGAAAAAACGCCGTCCGAACCGGTTTGGAACCTCGCCCGAACATAGGCGAGGTTCTTTTATTTTCTTGGAAATCCGGCGTTTTTCAAGTTGATTCGATGCGACTGACATCTTGCTCACAGCGCAAAGAACGTCATCGGGTTTGGCACTCTCGACGTGAGAGTGCTAATCTGCGAATTAGCACTCGACGAGTGAGAGTGATAACTGGCAGCTGACGGCTGGTTCTGATTGTCGCTCCGAAGGTGGAAATAATACCGTGTAGCCATATGTGGAGGAACAATGGCAAAGATGATTGCATATGACGACGAAGCTCGTCAGGGAATGCTCGCGGGTCTCGACAAGCTCGCTGATACCGTCAAGGTAACCCTTGGTCCGAAGGGCCGCAATGTGGTGCTTGACAAGACCTACGGCGCTCCGACCATCACCAACGATGGCGTTTCCATCGCAAAGGAAATCGATCTGGACGATCCGTATGAGCGTATCGGCGCCGAACTGGTCAAGGAAGTCGCCAAGAAGACCGATGACGTCGCAGGCGACGGCACCACCACCGCAACCGTGCTGGCCCAGTCCCTGGTGCACGAGGGTCTGAAGAACGTCACCGCCGGCTCCAACCCGATCGCGCTGCGTCGTGGCATCGAGAAGGCTTCCGAAGCCATCGTCAAGGAACTCGTCGCAGCGGCCAAGGACGTTGAGACCAAGGACCAGATCGCTGCCACCGCAACGATCTCCGCCGCTGATCCGGAAGTCGGCGAGAAGATCGCCGAGGCTCTGGACAAGGTCGGCCAGGATGGCGTCGTGACCGTCGAGGACAACAACCGCTTCGGCCTGGACCTTGATTTCACTGAAGGCATGCGTTTCGATAAGGCTACATCGCTCCGTACTTCGTGACCAACGCCGAAGATCAGACCGCAGTGCTCGAAGAGCCGTACATCCTGCTGACCTCCGGCAAGGTGAGCTCTCAGCAGGACGTCGTGCACATCGCCGAGCTGGTCATGAAGACCGGCAAGCCGCTGCTGATCATCGCTGAGGACGTTGACGGCGAGGCTCTGCCGACCCTGATTCTGAACAACATCCGCGGCACCTTCAAGTCCTGCGCCGTCAAGGCTCCGGGCTTCGGCGATCGCCGTAAGGCCATGCTGCAGGATATGGCCATCCTGACCGGCGCCCAGGTTGTGTCCGACGAACTCGGCCTCAAGCTCGACTCCGTCGACATGTCCGTGCTCGGCACCGCCAAGAAGGTCATCGTCTCCAAGGACGAGACCACCATCGTGTCCGGTGGCGGCTCCAAGGAGGACGTGGCCGCTCGCGTCGCTCAGATTCGTGGCGAGATCGCCAATACCGATTCTGACTACGATCGTGAGAAGCTGCAGGAGCGTCTGGCCAAGCTGGCCGGCGGTGTCGCCGTCATCAAGGTCGGCGCTGCCACCGAGGTTGAGGCCAAGGAACGCAAGCACCGCATCGAGGATGCCGTGCGCAACGCCAAGGCCGCTATCGAGGAAGGTCTGCTGCCTGGTGGCGGTGTCGCTCTGGTTCAGGCTGCGGCCAAGGCTCAGAACGATGTCAAGCTTGAAGGCGACGAGGCTACCGGCGCGGCCATCGTGTTCCGCGCCATCGAAGCCCCGATCAAGCAGATCGCCGAAAACGCTGGCCTGTCCGGCGATGTGGTGATCGACAAGGTTCGCTCCCTGCCTGACGGCCAGGGCCTGAACGCAGCCACCAACGAGTACGAGGACCTGCTGGCCGCAGGCGTCACCGACCCGGTCAAGGTGACTCGTTCCGCTCTGCAGAACGCAGCTTCCATCGCTGGACTGTTCCTGACCACCGAAGCCGTGGTGGCCAACAAGCCGGAACCGCCGGCAGCCGCTCCGGCAGCTGGCGCCGACATGGGCTACTGATCGAAAGACCGGAAGCTTCCATAAGCTCAAATAGCTGATATGAGGCCCGCTTCCCGATGGGGAGCGGGCCTTTGCTTATCTGGAAGGCGCCTTACGCGCGCTTTCTACTGCGCGAACAAACGCGACGCCTGCATTTCGGTCTCCGAATACAACGTGGAGGCCTGCATCAATGCGCGCTGGATTGATTCAAGCGACTGCTCCATCTGCTGCTGCGCGGCACGCCACTGTTCGGCGACCGCTGTGAACTGCGTCGCAGCCCCGCCGCGCCAAACGCTCTGCAGATTGTTGAGATTGCCGTACATGCCCTGCACGGCCTGTCGGATGGATTGGATGGAGGCGTTGACGGCGGCGCTCGAGGACTGAATCTGCTCGCTGTCGACTTGATACTGTGGCATGTGCCGGTCCTTTCAATGATGATTGGTGTGTTTCTCCATGCGATCGCGGTTGGCGCAACCGGACGGTACAGTGGATGCTATGTCATCAGTGAGCGTGTGCAACGAAAAAAACGGAGCTGTGGTCGGAGAACATATGCATTTGGGTTCCGTCGGCGTGTCGCGAAACGGCGGCAGAACGGCAAAAGGTTGGAATATCGCGATTTGCATGTTGCTGGCGAGCGTGCTGGGTTTGTGTTTGATGCTGTGGATAACTCCGCCGGTCCATGCGGATGACAGTGCCGGATTGGGCATTACAGCCACGGACGACATCACCGACACGCAGAATCTGCTCGGTTCGAATGTCTCGGAGATCACGGACGCCATCAACCAGACGAAAAAGGAGACCGGCGTCACCGTCCGTTTGGTGTATCTGGACAGTTTCAACGCCAAGGGCAAGCCGGATAAATGGGTGAGCGCGCTGCTGGAATCGTTGAACCCGAAACCGAATACCGTGATGTTGGCGGTTGCCTCGAATGACGGCAATCTGGTGGTGGCCGTGTCTTCGAACTCGGAGGAATGGCTGAAGAAGAAGTCGACCGTCGACGCGCTGTCCGATGCCGCGCAAAAACCGTTGATGGAAAGCGATCCGGACTGGGCGAAGTCCGCGACCGACATGATGAATCAGATTTCGGTGCAGAAAAAGACCTCGACTTCGTCGCGGACCATATGGATTGGCGTGGGAGGATTCGCCGGCGCGCTGCTGCTTCTGGTGGTGATTCTGGTGGTGTTCCATATCCTGCGCAAGAAGGGCGTGATCGGGCATCGGCGTAAGGGCCGCCATAGCGGCCGTCATGGTGCGGTCGCCGAACGTATTCAACCGGTCAAAGAGTGGGGCGCCGAATCGGAAAACGAGGATTATGTCAATCCGGATACCGCTTCAACGCAAGATTCAGAATCCGTTCAGGAAACATCCAGTGAAGGGAGCGATGCTTAAGCCATGAGCAAGCCTATTGAAGCATCCATTGTCGTTGTCGATGACGAGCCGTCCATCCGAGAGCTGCTGGTGGCATCCCTGCATTTCGCCGGTTTCGAAGTGAACACGGCCGCTTCGGGATCCGAAGCCATCGAGGTCATCGAAAGGCTGCAGCCGGATCTGATCGTGCTTGATGTGATGCTTCCGGACATCGATGGGTTCACGGTGACCCGACGCATCAGGCAGGAAGGCATCACCACGCCGGTGCTGTACCTGACCGCTCGCGATGACACCCAAGACAAGGTCATGGGGCTTACCGTGGGAGGCGACGACTATGTGACCAAGCCGTTCAGCCTCGAAGAGGTCGTGGCCCGAATCCGCGCCATCCTGCGTCGCACCCAGCAGCAGGTGGAGGACGATCCGATCATCCGTGTGGGCGATCTCGAAATCAACGAGGACTCGCACGACGTGTCCCGAGCCGGACGGCCAATCGACCTGAGCCCCACCGAATACAAGCTTCTTCGCTACCTCATGGACAATGAAGGCCGCGTGCTGTCCAAGGCGCAGATTCTCGATCACGTGTGGCAATACGATTGGGGCGGGGACGCGGCCATCGTCGAATCGTACATCTCCTATCTTCGCAAGAAGGTCGATGGCATCGTCATCGAGGATGAGAACGGCGACAAGCACAAGGTAACGCCGCTGATCGAAACCAAGCGCGGCATTGGCTATATGATTCGCGCTCCCAAGAACTAGATTCAGCCATGAGCAAGAATCCCAATTCGCCGTCCACGGGCCACGCCTCCAATCCTTCGGCCATTCCGGCCCCCATACAGCCTCCCCGGTCGCTGCCGAAGCAGAACAAGGTATGGAGCCGTTTCACCCGCAGGATTCAAGCGATTCCGCTGAGCACGAAACTGGTCACCTGCATCATCGTGCTGCTGACCATCGGCACCATCGGCATCTCCTTTTCCATACGTACGTTGGTGGGCAATTATCTGCTGCAGAAGACCGATACGCAGCTGATCAACCAAGCCCAGCTGATTTTCAACAGCATGGACTCGCTCAGCAGCGACACCGGCGATGACGGGCGCAGCCTCATGAACACGTATTACGTGGAGGTGCGCGACAGCGAATACAGAAGCACGGGTGCCGGATCGGTGCCCATGCTCCGTGACGGAGTGGTTTCGGAACCAAGCCTGCCGGCCGACGGCAGCATCGACGGCGTCACTCTTGGACAGCCATTCACGACACGTGCGTGGTGCACATCACCACAAGCCGCACCCCGGATCATTCCATCATGCAGGCCGCGCAGTCGCCATGGCGTGTTGTCGCGTTGCCTTGGAACGAGAAGACACGGACCGGGCAAGTCAAGGACAGTGGCGTCGTGTTCATCGGCCTGTCGCTGAGCGATCAGATCGACACGGCCAACACATTGACGCGATTCTGCGCGATGGTGGGCATCGCGGTGGTGTTGATCGGCGCGATACTCGGCACCATTCTGGTGCAAAGCACGCTCGCGCCCTTGAAGCGGATTGAAAAAACCGCCGCGAAAATCGCCGCGGGAGATCTCAGCCAACGTGTGCCAGACCTGCCGGAAAGCACGGAGGTCGGCTCTCTGTCCATGTCGCTGAACACCATGCTGACACGCATCGAGGAGAGCTTCCACGCGCAGGAAGAGACCACCGAAAAAATGAAGCGGTTCGTCTCGGACGCCAGTCACGAATTGCGTACGCCGCTCGCCGCCATTCACGGGTACGCCGAGCTGTACAAAATGCAGCGCGACATGCCTGGGGCTTTGGAGAGGGCTGACGAATCCATCGAACATATCGAGGCATCCAGCGCGCGTATGACGGTTCTGGTGGAGGACCTGCTGTCTTTGGCTCGTTTGGACGAAGGACGTGGCATCGACATCACGCAGCAGGTGAAGCTGACCTCCGTGGTGTGCGACGCAGCCGATGACCTGCATGCGCTCGACCCCGACCGCGGCATTTCCTGCGGACAGGTCGTGCTCCAACCAGGTACCGATATGGACCATCCCGCCCAATTCGCCTTCCAAAATGGCCAGATGCCCCAGATTGAGTTGAAGGGTGATGCTTCGAGACTGCGTCAAGTGGTCACCAACATCGTGGGCAATATCCACCGGTATACGCCGGCGGACTCGCCTGTGGAGATCTCCATGGGTGTGCTCCCCGCGTCGATCAGTCCCGAATCCCTATCCCGTATGCCGTCCAACGAGCAGTCGCTTCGCCATCTGGTCGAAGCCATCGAAGTGGGGCAGTCCATGCAAGTGGGTATGAACTACGCGATTGTGCGATTCAGCGACCACGGTCCCGGCGTGCCGCCGGAGGCACGGTCGAAGATCTTCGAACGTTTCTACACCGCCGACCCGTCGCGTGCGCGTCAGAAGGGCGGTACGGGACTCGGCATGGCAATCGCGCAATCCGTGGTCAAGGCGCATCGTGGATTCATCTGCGCATCCGGCAGCGAAGGAACGGGACTGACCCTGACGGTGGTGCTGCCGATCGCCCCGGTCGAACCCAAGCCGCAGCCGATTACGGCGAGCGAGAATCGAAAAAACGAAAAAAAGAATCGCAAATCAAAGAAATAACGCTCTTTTCCGTCGGGAAAGCAGACGCTATCGGCGCGGAAGGATGGGTGCGGCCCACCTCTTGCGCTAAACTGTATCTTTGGTTTGAAAATGGGCGAATGGTTTTACCTATTCGCGTGAAGGTATCTGATCAGCAAAATGTGAGGTGACAATGCCGAGCGGACGTGTTCGTTGGTTTGATGCGAACAAAGGCTATGGTTTCATTCAGACGGGTGAGAGCACGGATGATGTGTTCCTGCCCGCTGCCGCCCTTCCCGAGGGCGTGAAGACGCTGCGTAAGGGCGCCAAGGTCGAGTATTCCGTCATTGATGGTCGTCGTGGGCCGCAGGCGATGGGAGTGACGCTGGTTGCCTCGGCCCCGTCGCTGGTTAAAGCCACCCGTCCGAAGCCGGACGATATGGCCGCCATCGTGGAGGATCTGATCAAGCTGCTTGACTCCGCGGGCAATCAGCTTCGTCGACATCGCTATCCTTCACCGGCTGAAAGCAAGAAGCTCGCCACGCTTCTGCGCGCGGTCGCCGACAATTTCGACGTACAGGAATAGAGTTTCATGTCCGATACCACAATGGATCCCAAGGCAATCGCCCAAGCGGTCGCTGTCACAGTGTCCGACGAGGACGGTCAGGTCGGCGACTTCGTGGAAGCCATCGACCTGGGAGACAACGTCACCGATTTCCGCTTCGAATCCCGAGTACGCGGCTACGAAGGCTGGCAATGGTCGGTCACGTTATACCATGATGTCGAACTGGACCATTGGACGGTCAACGAATCATCCCTGGTCCCGACCGACAAGGCCCTGCGTCCGCCAAAATGGATTCCTTGGAAGGACCGTCTCGAGCCGGGCGATTTGGCGGTGACCCGATTCAATCGGCACCGATCCCGATGACCCCCGCATGGAAGAGGGCTTCCGCAAGACGCAGGATGCCGAGACATCGGACGATACGGACGACAAACCGTCAGTCGCGGATGAAACCGTACAGGAACCGGCGATGGATGGAAACGCTTCGGATGAGTCTGAGAAGACGGACGTTTCGGAGGATTCCGAACAGCCTGTGACGTCCGAAGAGGATGTCGAAGAGGCGGTCGAGGAATTCGACCTGTCCCGCAGGCACGTGTTGACTCCGCTTGGCCGGTCGCAGACCGCAAAACGTTGGTACGAAGGCCCACATGGGCCAAAATCGCTATCCACCAAGACGGCCGACGGCAATCCTTGCTCCACATGCGGATTCTTCATTCCGCTGAAGGGTGAGTTGAACCTGCTGTTCGGCGTGTGCGCCAACAAGTGGAGCCCGGATGACGGCAGGGTCGTGTCCATCGATCATGGCTGCGGAGAGCATTCCGAAATCGATCCACCGGAGCCGTCGCATCTGTGGGTGCAGTCGAAGCCGGCGTTCGACGACATGCATATCGATATCATCGCCCAGGCGCCGCGTGACGAGCGGGGCTCCGTGGAGCTGATCGAACAGCTTTCGTCCGATGACGACCATAATCCGAATGAGGATGAGGAAGGTTCGGACGCGGACATCGAAGCCAACACCATCGACGACGACGCCAGCCAAGAGGATGTGCTTGAGCATGTGCCTCCGACGATGCGCCTGAAGTAGAGACCACCGTCACCGTGGTCGACGAGAATAAGCCGGAAACGTCGGACGATACCGAATCGGCTGATACGGCTGAGCCGACTGAATCGGACGAGCCAGTCGAACAGGCTGAACAGGTTGATTCCGCCGATTCCGTCAATTCCGCCGAGTCGTTCGAGCCGGTTGAACAGATGGATGAGACGGTAGTTGAGCCGACTGCTGAAACCACCGGGCAAACGGAAAACAAATCGATGGAAGACGAATCGGCGGAAGCTGAGTCAACAGAAGCCGAATCGGCGGCGGCTGAAACAACGGAAAGCGAAATGACGGAAGCTGATTCGTCGGCCCAAGCCGAATCCGACGAATAATCGTCATCGTATATGAGAGGGCCACGTACCTGAATGTGTACGTGGCCCTCTCATATCTTGTTTTCTTTTTTATGCGGTCAGTGCACGACGGTGACGGTGCAGTCTGCGAAGTTGATGATCTGCTTGGAAACCGATCCAAGGAAATGCGCGTCCAGACCGGACAAGCCGCGCGAACCGACCACTAGATGACGTGCGTAGCGGGAAGCCGCGATAAGCCCCTTCGAGGCGGGAATATGGAAAGCGTGCGATTCGATTTGGAAATCGTCGGGAATGTTCGCTGATGAAACCTGAACCGAATCGAGCAATTCATCAAGCATGCGTTCCGCCTGCGCCTGGCCGACGGAGATGGGGGCGACGGCGTTCTCATACCCTTTGACCACGCCCAAATCTTTCAGCTGCCAGCAGAACATGACCTGCAGGGGAGCGTGATGCAGGGCCGCGAAATCGATGGCGAAACGCAAAGCGTGTTTGGAGGTCTCCGAACCATCAACGCCTACAACCACCGGACGCTGGTTCCGAGGCAGGGGAGAACCCGGCATCGTGTAGGAGACCGTTTCCTCGGTCGGCGTAAGCGCATTGGCGATGGCGTCCTGCACGGATGCCTCTTCATCATCGAGGATACGCACCACGGTGACGGGCACCTTCGCCTCCTCTGCAAGAGAAGCGGAAAGCGATCCCAGAAACCATCGTGCCACGCGTCCAAGCGAACGACGTCCGACGACGATCTGTTGGGCGTCCTTGCCGATTTCCAGAAGCGCTGCCGTTCCGGTGGCTTTGACGGAGGTGAGTTTGACGCGGTTCTCGTCAATCGTCATGCCTTGCGAGGCCTGGGCCACCCATTCGCGCAGCCGACGGGCGATATCATGACGCATCTGCGCCCATTGCTCCTCATCTTCTGGCTGGGATCCCATATCCCATGAATGGGTCCATGCGTAGACCGCATTCACCTGCTGTCCGGTCAGCGATGCTTCGCCAAGAGCCCAACGCAGGGCTGCGAAGGATTCATCGGACCCGTCGACGCCGACGACGATGTCGCCTCGGCGGGAATCCATCACATCATTCGATTGCAGGATGGTGTCGCTCATTTGGTGACCTCCTTGGTCGTTGCCATAAGTCAAGCATATCCGTTTCTTTGCGTCCATAGCGCAATTTACGCGCCGGCGGAATAAACGTCACCGCGAATCGGTAGAGTGTTGAAGGACTAACAAGAGTGGAAGGACAAGCATGTTCGAACGGTTTACCGACCGTGCGCGACGCGTGATTGTGTTGGCGCAGGAAGAAGCTCGGACCCTCCAGCACAACTACATCGGCACCGAGCATCTGCTGCTGGGCCTGATTCGTGAGGGTGAAGGCGTTGCCGCCAAGGCATTGGCCTCGAGGGCGTGACCTTGGACGACACCCGCAAGCAGGTCGAAGAGATGATCGGCAAGGGAAATGCGTCGCCGAACGGCCACATTCCCTTCACCCCGCATGCCAGGCAGGTGTTGGAGCTGTCGCTACGTGAGGCGTTGCAGCTGGGGCACAGCTATATCGGCACCGAGCATATCCTGCTCGGTCTGATTCATGAGGGCGAAGGCGTCGGCACACAGGTGCTGATCAAGATGGATGTCAACCTTGGCGAACTGCGTAGCGCCACCATCGATCTGATCCGAGGCAATTCCAGCGACGGCAAGAACGATAGCAAGGGCGAACTCGCCAATGCCGGTGGCGTGCAGGACCGTCGCAATCAGACCGGTTCCGCGATTCTCGACCAGTTCGGCCGCAACCTTACGGCTGAGGCTGCCGCTGGGAAGCTCGATCCGGTAATCGGACGATCCAACGAGATCGAGCGTGTGATGGTGGTGTTGAGCCGCCGCACCAAGAACAACCCGGTGCTGATCGGCGAGCCTGGCGTAGGCAAGACCGCGGTGGTCGAAGGACTCGCGCAGAAGATCAACGCCGGTGATGTGCCGGAAACGCTGAAAGGCAAGCAGGTCTACTCCTTGGACCTCGGTTCCATGGTTGCTGGTTCCCGCTACCGTGGCGATTTCGAGGAACGCCTGAAGAAGGTTTTGAAGGAGATCAAGACCCGCGGCGACATCGTGCTGTTCATCGATGAGATTCACACCATCGTGGGCGCAGGCTCCGCGGATGGCGCCTTGGGCGCTTCCGATATGTTGAAGCCGATGCTGGCCCGTGGCGAACTGCAGACCATCGGCGCGACCACCACCGACGAGTACCGCAAGTACATCGAGAAGGATGCCGCGCTGGAACGTCGTTTCCAGCCGATCCAGGTGCACGAGCCGACCATCGCCGAGACCATTGAGATTCTGAAGGGCTTGCGTGAGCGTTACGAGAACCACCATCATGTGACGATCACCGATGGCGCGCTGCAGGCCGCGGCGGAACTTTCCAGCCGCTACATTCAGGACCGCCACCTGCCCGACAAGGCCATCGATCTGATCGATGAGGCCGGCGCCCGACTGCGTATCCGCAGGCTCACCGCTCCGCCGGAGCTCAAGGAATTGGACGCCAAGGCTGCCAAGCTGGCCGAGGAGAAGGACCAGGCCATCAAGGACCAGGACTTTGAGAAGGCCGCCGAGCTGCGTGACAAGCAGGAGAAGATCGAGTCCGAGCGCAAGGAGAAGGAATCCGCTTGGCGTGAGGGCGAGTCCGATGTGAAGATGGTGGTGGATGAGGACGTCATCGCTGAGGTGATTTCCCAGACCACCGGCATTCCGGTGTTCAAGCTCACCCAGGCCGAGTCCAAGAAGCTCATGGGCATGGAGAGTGAACTGCACAAGCGCATCATCGGTCAGGATGAGGCTGTGTCCGCATTGAGCCGTTCCATCCGTCGCGCACGCGTCGGATTGAAGGATCCGAAGCGTCCGGCTGGCTCGTTCATCTTCGCTGGCCCGACCGGCGTTGGTAAGACCGAGCTGGCCAAGGCCCTCGCCGAATTCCTGTTCGACGATGAGGATGCGCTGATCCGCGTGGACATGTCGGAATTCTCCGAAAAGTACGCCGCGTCGCGCCTGTTCGGTGCGCCTCCGGGATACGTCGGCTACGAAGAAGGCGGCGAACTTACCGAAAAGGTGCGTCGCAAGCCGTTCTCCGTGGTGTTGTTCGACGAAATCGAAAAAGCCCATCCGGACATTTTCAACACGCTGTTGCAGGTGCTGGACGATGGCCATCTGACCGATGGCCAGGGACGCAAGGTGGACTTCAAGAACACCATCATCATCCTGACCACCAACCTCGGCACTCGTGACATCGCCAAGGCCGCCAACACCGGTTTCAACCTGGGCACGAACACCGAATCGAGCTACCAGCGCATGAAGGAACAGGTCTCCGCCGAACTCAAGCAGCAGTTCCGTCCGGAGTTCCTGAACCGTCTGGATGACATCATCGTGTTCAAGCAGCTCACCGAACCGCAGGTGCGTCAGATCGTCGACTTGGATGTCAAGCAGCTCAACGACCGTCTGTTCGACCGTCACATGTCGCTCGAACTGACCGACGCGGCCAAGGATCTGCTCGCACAGAAGGGCTTCGACCCGCTGCTGGGCGCCCGTCCGCTGCGTCGCGTGATCCAGCGCGACATCGAGGACGCCATTTCGGAGAAGATCCTGATGGGCGACCTCGAAGATGGCCAGCGCGTGAGGGTGGACGCCGAAGGCGAAGGCATTCTGGGTGAGTTCACGTTCACCGGCGAGGCCTTCGAAGAGCCGAACCAGAAGGATAATCCGGCGGAGGCGACCGAAACGGCCGCTGAAACCGATGCCGCCACTGAACCGACGGCATCGACGGAACCGGCTGATTCCGCGCAGTCACAGAACTGATTTCCAACGTTGTCGGGTTCGTTACCCCGGCAACGTTGG
>ENA-OQCR01000041-OQCR01000041.1-human-gut-metagenome-genome-assembly--contig:-NODE-41-length-18962-cov-1.567720_pt1 | contig 18962 bp, 16 predicted proteins | sample MGYA00242763_ERZ504589 | MGnify/ENA primary metagenome ERZ504589 (study PRJEB26092, sample SAMD00036321) | human gut metagenome | host: Homo sapiens | study: EMG produced TPA metagenomics assembly of...
CTGTTCACGACACACTCAAGGCCGTTCGGCCAGGCTTACGGTCGTGAACAGGACGCCCGCCCTCCCACGGAGACGCGCCTCTGTTTTTTACTTATTAATCGCCTTTATATTGCCGAAAAATCGCTTTTTAAATCGCAACTTAAATCGCAATTAAAAAAGTTTCACGCGTCGATGCCGACCGCCTCGCTGACATGTTCGAACCCGTCGCGCCTGAGCAGTTCGGCCAGCCCACGCTTCAACACGGTGATCTGCTGCGGACCACGGTACATGAGCGCGCTGATGAACATCACCAGCGACGAACCGCAACGAATCTTCTCATACGCCTGCTGCGGGGTGAAGACGCCACCGATGCCGGCGATTGCGAACCGGTCGCCATATTCGCGGTAGACCTGCTTGATGCGTTCGTTGCTGGCCGCGTAGCATGGCGAGCCGGACAGTCCGCCCTCCCAATCGCGCGGAATGGACATGCCGGTGCGGTCCTTCTGCAGATTGGCGATCGACAGTCCCTGCACGTTGTGCTCGGCGAGCACGTTCAGCAGATCCTTGAATTCCGGCCACGTCTTATTGAGCGGCATTTTGACGAGCGTCGGCTGCGGACGGTTGATTTTGTCCAGTTCGGTGAACAGCTTGTCGAGCGCTTCCGGGCTTTGGTTGAACGGTTCGCCGGCCATGGTGTTCGGGCAGGAGATGTTCACTTCGACCATGGCGGTGCGTCCGGCCGCGCGGCGCATCGAAATGCAGTAATCCTCGATGCCTTCGTCCAGATCGCCGGTCTTGCTGTCGTTCGTGCGGGCGATCGAAACCGACACCTGCATGCTCTTCGCCTTCGTCCATGCGTTCTCGGCGCGCGGAATCACCACCGCGGAACCCTCGTTGGCAAGGCCCACGTGCACCATCATCGAATCGTATTCAGGCAGGCGGTGGAACCATGGGCGCGGGTTGCCGGGGCAGGGGCGCGACGTGGTGGAGCCGACCGTTTCGAACCGAAGCCGACGTTGTCGAGCAGCACCGGCATCTCGCAATCCTTGTCGAGGCCGGCGGACAGGCCGAACGGATTGGCGAAGTCGACGCCCATCACGTTGGTTTCCAGTATCGGGTCGGTGTAGTCGAGCATTTCGCGGCATAGCCACATCAGCGGTGGAATATTGCGGGTGACCTTGCAGAAATCGATCATCTGGCTGTGGGCCACGTCGGGCGTCTGGTTGAAGATGAAATGCGGTTTGATGATGTGCTTGTAGCCGAACGTGAAAAGGTCGGTGGTGGCTTTGTTCACTGCGTCGTGCCAAAAGTTTTCGGAAACGTATGTCATAGTTCCTTATTCTCGCACGTTTTCATTGGTTTCGCATGGCATTTTGGGCAAAAGCCGGTGTGTGTCGGTGTGGCATATAGGACGTTCGTTTTTGTTCGTTTTAGGCTGAATTTGAGTCGATTGTGGTGCGGCTTTGAGCGAAACACGCGCGAAACGCTCAACTCAGTTGTATTTTTGAGTGAACATGTGCGATAATGTTCATATGATTTCGTCGCAACGCCAGCATTTGATTTTGAGCCGTCTGCGTACCCGTGGTGCGGTGCGCATCACTGCGCTGTCCAAGGAATTGGGCGTCTCCGCGATGACCATCCGCCGTGACATCGCCGATCTGGCGGACAAGGGTCTGCTGAAGCGCGTGCACGGTGGCGCCGTCAGCACCAGCACGCTGCTGAGCGAACCGCTGTTCTCTGTAAAGTCGCAGATGGACATCGGTCTGAAGGACGCCATCGCACAGGAAGCCGTCAAATACGTGGCCCCCGGCGACGTGATCGCCATCGGCGGCGGCACCACGGCGTACGTGTTCGCGCAGCATCTGCTTGAATCGCAGCAATCGTCGGGCATCACCATTCTTACCAACTCCATTCCGGTGGCGGAGCTGGTGCAGGCGCTTGAATCGAAAGACGTGGAAGTCATCGTGACGGGCGGCGTGACCACCCGTTCCAACTCGCTCGTCGGGCCGATCGCAGACAAAGTGGTCGCCTCGCTGCGCGTCAACACCGTATTTCTGGGCACGCATTCCGTGTCCATTCCGCGCGGTTTCCTCATGCCGAACTCTCTGGAAGCCGCAACCGACATGGCGATGATGGACATTGCCGATCGCACGATAATTTTGACCGACCACACCAAGTGGAGCTGCACGTCACTGTCGCTGTTCGCACGTTTTGACCAGGTGGATACGGTCATCACCGATGACGGATTGGACCCCGATTCGGTGTCGAAAACAAGGGATTTGGTCAAAGAGCTCGTTCTGGCACGCCAGGCCGAGCCGGTTCAGGAAGGTGAATAATCACATGGGTGATTTCGTCAACTACACTCCGGGAGAATATGCGAAGGAGCATATCCGTATCACGCCGACCACGCTCGCGGACGGACGTGATTTCTTCTATCTTGACGACGATCCGGAATACGTCTCCGGCGTCAAGACTCGCGAACTGAAGGATCCGCGCCAACTTCCGTACCGTTTCTCCAACCAGCTCAACGCGGCCGGCGAGGAAGTGCCGTACGCGGCTCCGGAAATGCGCCGCGACCCGCTGACCGGCGATTGGATTCCGATGGCGACCGCACGTATGAACCGTCCGATCACCGCCGGTCCGGGCGCGACGGCCAAAGGCAATCCGCTGGCCGCGCGCAAGCCGGGCGATCCGTACCAGGACGGCGAAGTGCCGGACACCGACTACAACGTGGTCGTGTTCGAAAACCGCTTCCCGTCGATGGTTCGCGTGCCGGGCCGTTCCGAAGCCGTGGAATACGTCAACGGTAACCCGCTGTGGGAGAAGAAGCTCGCTGCAGGCCGCTGCGAAGTGATCTGCTTCGACCCGGATGAAGACGGCCTGCCGGCGGACCTGCCGGTCTCCCGCCTGCGCACCGTCGTGGAGGCATGGGCGTTCCGTACCGCCGAAATCTCCAAGATGGAGGGTATCGAGCAGATCTTCCCGTTCGAGAACCACGGTCAGGAAATCGGCGTCTCCCTGGCGCACCCGCACGGCCAGGTCTACTGCTATCCGTTCATCGCACCGAAGATGGAAGCCGAACTCAAGCAGACCGAAGCCTACCATGAGAAGACCGGCGGCAACCTGCTCAAGGATCTCATGAACGCCGAAATCGAGGCCGGGGAGCGCATCGTTATGCGCAACCACAGCTGGGTCGCCTATGTACCGGCCGCGGCACGCTGGCCGCTCGAGGTGCATGTGGCCCCGGTGCGCGACGTGCTCACCCTCGACGAGCTCAACGACCAGGAACGTTGGGATCTGGCCGTCATGTACTCCACCCTGCTCAAGCGCGGCAACGCGTTCTTCGACAAGGGCGATGGCAAGGGCATGGACCTGCCGTACATCGCTGCCTGGCATCAGCTCCGATCCACGACAAGCGCCGCGAGAACTACCGCCTCAACCTGCAGTTCTTCTCGTTCCGTCGCGCAGCCAACAAGATCAAGTATCTGGCCGGATCCGAATCCGGCATGGCCGCATGGGTGTCCGACACCACGCCGGAACTCATCGCCAAGCGCTTCCACGAGCTCGGACCAATCGATATCGAAGGCTGAAAGCCAATAAAACCCAAAGGACAAAACACCAATGACTGCTGTTGAATTCATTGAGCCGCTCTCGCACGACGAGGGTGTGAAGAACGCGACCGACCTGTTCCGAGCCACCTACGGTGAGGAACCGGCTGGCGTATGGGCCGCACCGGGCCGTGTGAACCTGATTGGCGAACACACCGACTACAACGCGGGCCTGTGCCTGCCGATCGCACTGCCGCACCGCACGTTCATCGCGCTCAAGCCGCGTGAAGACACCAAGGTGCGCGTGGTTTCCGACGTTGACTCCGAAAACGTTACCGAAGCCGACCTCGACGGTCTGCAGGCCGGTGGCGTGGAAGGCTGGGCCGCCTACCCGGTAGGCGTTGCCTGGGCATTGCGCGAAGCCGGCTTCGATGCGGTGCAGGGCTTCGACGCGGCATTCTCCTCCTGCGTTCCGCTCGGTTCCGGTCTGAGCTCCTCCGCAGCCATGACCTGCTCCACCGCCTTGGCGTTGGATGACGTGTACGGTTTGGGTTATGGCGCATCCGATGCCGGTCGTGTGACGCTGATCAACGCCGCCATCAAGTCGGAAAACGACATGGCGGGTGCGTCCACCGGTGGCCTTGACCAGAACGCGTCCATGCGCTGCACTTTCGGCCATGCGTTGCGTCTTGATTGCCGTCCAGAGCTGAGCCCGCTGGAGAACGTCTCCCAGCAGGAATTCGATCTCGACAAGTACGGTCTGGAACTGCTGGTGCTTGACACTCAGGCTCCGCACCAGCTCAACGACGGCCAGTATGCCCAGCGTCGCGCCACTTGCGAGAAGGCCGCCGAAATCCTCGGCGTGGCCAACCTGCGTGTGGTCGCCGACAGCATCGCCAAGTCCGACGATCCGTTCCAGGCGCTCAAGGAAACGCTCGACAAGTTGGAAGACGACACGATGAAGAAGCGCGTGCGCCACGTCATCACCGAAATCGCCCGTGTCAACTCCTTCGTGCGTGCCTTCGCCAACGGCAAGATCGACGAGGCGGGCCGACTGTTCAACGCGTCTCATGATTCGCTCGCTGCGGATTATGAAGTGACTGTGCCCGAGCTGGATATTGCCGTGGATGTGGCTCGTGTCAACGGCGCGTACGGCGCACGCATGACCGGCGGCGGCTTCGGCGGCTCCATCATCGCGCTGGTGAACAAGGGCCAGGGCCACGAGATCGCACAGAAGATTGCTGACCGCTTCGAAAAGGAAGGTTTCAACGCGCCTCGCGCCTTGCCGGCGTTCGCTGCGGCTTCCGCGAGCCGCGAGGCTTGATCGCAGAAGCCGATGCAAAAATGCGCGTTGGCGCACGCCCATGAAAAAGGACGTGCGCCAACGCGCGTTTTTGCACGATTTACTTGTGGACCAGATGGCGCACCAGCGTATTCCACGGCGATGACCAGCAGGTACGATGCCGAATGCTTCATCCCGGCTCCCGGTGCGGCTACGTGTTTGGGCTGGTGCTGTCTGTGATCGTATTCGTGCTCCCCTCCTTCTTTCTGAAGGAGGGGAGCACCTTTCGTAAGTAGCGACGTGTCGACTTGGTGGCCGTCATGTTCGGCTACGCTTTTGTGCGTACAACGGACGGGTTGCACGTGTATTTGATGAAAAACGATACGTTATACGATTAACGGCGTGTCGCGATGTGGGTGATTCCGGTGTTCTGCAAGAACGGCAGTATGGAGCCGAAGTTTACGTTTGCGACGCTGGGGGGGGGCTGGTCGATGAGAGCGCTAACTATTGAGATAAACGATTAACGTTTGACATTAAACGATTAATGATTTATAGTGTTAACCACCGCAAAGAAACAACCACAAAGCAAGTGGCTGACGGGGTCGTACCGGTGCGTCTTACATCGGTGCGAGGAGGAAACATCAAGGAAGAAGGAGCCTAATCATGGCACGAAGAAGTGTTCGCCTGTTGGCATCAATAGCTGCAGTCGCGACTATGGTCACGACGTTTGCCGCCTGCGGCAACAAGCAGGCCACCACGGACGAGAACGGCAAGCCGATCGTCAATATTCTTGTCCGCCGTAACGTGACCGATCATCCGATGCAGGACACCCAGTACACCAAGGATCTGGAAGCCGCCTGCGATTGCACCATCAAGTGGCAGGAAGTCTCCGACAACGCTTGGGGCCAGCAGAAGAGCGCCAAGATGGCCGCCGGTGAATTCCCGGACATTGGCTTGAGCTTGTTCAGCATGGTGGATGCGGCCAAGTACAGCACCTATTTCGAGGATCTCAAGCCGCATCTGGACAAGATGCCGAACGTCAAGAAGTTCCTCAAGGCCCAGCCGGGCGCCGCGAAGTACGTTACCGATGGCACCAAGATCGCCATGCTGCCCTCCGACCGCGGCAAGGGTTACGAGGTTTCCGGCACTCACATGTTCATCAACAAGACCTGGCTGGACAAGCTGGGACTCCAGATGCCGACCACTTGGGACGAGCTCGAGAACGTGCTCGATGCATTCAAGACCCAGGATCCGAACGGCAATGGCAAGGCTGATGAGGTGCCGATGAATATCCGCAGCCTCGGCTTCGGCCTGTGGAGCCCTCTGGCGCTGATGAACTCCGAGGCGTGGTCACCTCCTTCATGGGCGGCGGCGCTTCCGAACAGGGCTATTATGTGGACAACGGCAAGGTTAAGAGCTATTACACCTCCGACGCGCTCAAGGACGTCGTCTCCTACCTGCACGGACTCATGGCCAAGGGCCTTATCCCGAAGGATGTGCTCACCCGCGACGCCTCGCAATACACTTCGCAGACCGTCAGTGACGGCAAGACCGCGCTGACCGGCGTCTCCTTCGGTTGGTCCAACTACGCCGAATACGGCAACGCGCTTGGCGACCAGTACGTCACCCTGCCGCCGCTGAAGAAGGACGCCTCCACGCCCGACTCCCAGGTCAAGTGGGATTATTCCCAGGACGCCTGCCGCTGGGCCTACTCCGGTTCCGGCCTGACCGTCAACCCGAACGCAGCCAACCAGGACGCCATCTACAAGGTGATCGACGCCATGTACGGCGAGAAGCTTTCCGTGGCTGGATTCTTCGGCTCTATTCCGGATATCGTCTCCGATGACGGCGACCACCAGTACACCATCGACAAGGCTAAAGCCTACGCCGAATATCCTGATACCCGCGCCGTCGCCCTGCAGGACCGCTTCGGTGGCTGGATTCGCGACGACGTGAAGATGGTCAACGACACCAACGCCGACCAGGTCACTGCGTCCGATTTGGCCATTCGTGAGGCGCGCAACCGTGTCGACGGCGTCAAGGATGTCGTACCGATTTACGTGCGCCCGAATACCGAGGACTCCAACACCCTGCAAAACAACAACACCGCCATCTCCAACTACGCGAACAACCAGATCGCGAAGTGGGTCCAGAAGGGCGGCATCGACAAGGAATGGGATGCCTACGTGAAGAAGGTGTCCGAACCGACCCTCGGCCTCGACGCCAACATCAAGATTTGGCAGAAGTGGTACGACAAGTACACCAAGTAGCCAAGTAATACCGCGGGGTCCATCGCACGGGTTCGTTTCTCTCCCGTGACTGCCGCCGGACCCCGCATTTTTGTTCCCTAGCAATCATCCTAAATTGGAGACCAACATGAGTGCACAAACATCGCAAGGCGTTGCTGCACGGACCGTGGCGATGGAAGCGGCTCCCGACCGCAAGAAACCAGGTCTGCTCGATCGCATCGCCGACCACTTCCGCCGCTACTGGCAGCTGTGGATCCTCACCGCTCCCGCCCTGTTCTTCGTCGGCCTGTTCGCCTACGTGCCGATGTGGGGCATCCAGCTTGCCTTCCGTGAATTCGACCCGACCAAGGGTCTGACCGGCGGCAAGTTCGTAGGATTCAAATATTTCAACGAGTTCTTCCATAACCCGCTATTCGGCGAGATCATGACCAACACCATTCGCATCTCCCTGTGGACGCTGGTCATGGGCTTCATCTTCCCAATCATCCTGGCCCTGCTGATCAACCAGATCGGCTCGAAGAAGATCAAGGGCTTCGTACAGACCGTCACCTACATGCCCCACTTCATCTCCGTGGTGGTCATCGTCTCGATGCTCAACATCTTCCTGTCCCCGGGCTCCGGCATCCTGGGCCGCTTCTTCGGCGACGAATCGCTGATGGGCTCCACCAGCGCCATCACCGCCGTCTACTGGATCTCCGAAGTCTGGCAGCACGTCGGCTGGAACTCCATCATCTACCTGGCCGCGCTCGCCGGTGTGGACACCTCGCTGTACGAGGCCGCGAAGATCGATGGCGCCGGCCGTCTGCAACTGATTCGTTACGTCGACCTGCCGGCGATCATGCCGACCTGCGCAATCCTGCTCATCATGAACATGGGTTCCGTGCTCAACGTGGGTTTCGACAAGATCTACCTGATGCAGAATTCGCTGAATATGCCGGCCACCGAGGTCATCGCGACCTACACCTACAAGATCGGTATTATTAACGGCCAGTATTCGTATTCGACCGCCATCGGCCTGTTCAATACCTTGGTCAACTTCGTCTTCCTGATCACCGCGAACGCGATCGCCAAGCGCGTTTCCGATACGAGTATTTTCTAGGAGGCAGCCATCATGTCTGCAACAACAACCGGGGCCGTTGCCCAAAGCAAGAACGATATTCCCTGGAACAAGCATGTACGTCAGAAGAAAACGCCAGGTGATCTGGCCGTCGACTTCGTCATCGTGCTGCTTCTGGTGTTCACCGTGGTCGCAGTGCTCTACCCCCTGTGGTTCGTGGTCATCGCATCGTTCTCCGACCCGAATGCCGTGGCCGGCGGCGAAGTGACCCTGCTGCCCAAAGGCGTGACCTTCGTCGGGTATGCGAAGGTGTTCGCCAACCATCGCATCTGGCAGGGCTATCTCAACACGATCATCTACTCGGTGGTCGGCACCGCGGTCAACATGGCCGTGACCATCCCCTGCGCCTTCGCATTGTCCCGCCGCGAATTCAAGCCGCGCCGCGTCATCATGTTCCTGTTCACCGTCACCATGTTCATCAGCGGCGGCCTGATCCCGAACTACTTGCTGTACAAGGCCCTCGGCATCAACAACACCATGTGGGTGTTCATCCTGCCAGGCGCGGTCTCCGTGTACAACGTAATCGTGGCACGCTCCTTCTTCGAAACCTCCATTCCGGAGGAGCTGCATGACGCGGCGCAGATCGACGGCCTGAGCTACTTCGGCTACTTCTTCAAGATCGTGCTGCCGTTGAGCTCCGCCATCCTCGCCGTCATCGGCCTGTACTACTTCGTCGGCCACTGGAACGACTTCATGACAGGCTTGATCTACATCACCGACGATTCGAAGCAGCCGTTGCAGGTGGTCTTGCAGCAGTTGCTGCTGGTGGCGCAAGGCACCGGTACGAACGTCAACGCCGCGGCCCAACAGCAGGCGGCCGACCAGATCAAGTTCGGCATCATCATCGTCTCCACCCTGCCTCTGCTGGTGCTGTACCCGTTCCTGCAGAAGTACTTCAACAAGGGCGTCATGCTCGGCGCCGTCAAGGGCTGATTGAAAGGGATTCGCCATGCTCGCTCGTTTTTCCGTGGCCTATGAACGGTTCTGCCGTCTGCTGCTCACGATCTTCGTGGTGAACATCGCCATGCTCGTGCACACACTGCTGGGTGCCGTGGTGCTGGGATTCTTCCCATCCTGCGCCGCCGCGCAAACCACGTTCCGCACGTGGCTGCGTGCCGAGGATCGGTCGATGCGTGCCAAGGAAGTATGGGGCATCTTCCACGGCGCATGGAAAAACGAGCTCAAGCAGGCGAATCTCTTCGGCTGGCCGTTGGCCGTATGCTGGGTGGTGCTCGCCATCGACTACTACATGATGAACTGGCATGCACGCGGAACGTTCGACGTGGCGGTTTCCGGCGTACTGTTCGTGCTGGCACTGGTATTGCTGGCCTTCACCATGCTGGTCTGGGTGGTGCGCGCGAACTATGACGAACGTCCGCTGTGGATCGTCCGCACAACGCTGACCATGATCGTGGCCCGTCCGCTGTGCACCCTGCTGCAGATCGGACTCGCACTGCTGGCGATCCTTGCCTGGGCGCAATGGCCGGGTCTGCTCATGGTGTTCGGCATGTCGCTGCCGATGTTCTGCACTGCGTGGATCGTGTACTCGTTCGGCCGGATTCCGGGAATGGACATCCATGACCGGGAGCAGCCGGGCATCCGATACGCGAAAAGCTGAACGGCAGAGTGTCGCCAAAGAAAGGCGGGCATACAATGGAATCCGCTTCACAAAGCCGCCAAGCAGACAAGGCAAAACCATTGATATCGATCAAAGACATCGCAAAAGAGGCCGGCGTCTCCATTTGCACCGTGTCGTTGGTCCTGAACAACAAGGACCGCAATCGCGTCAGCAAGGCGGTGGCGCAACGAGTGCGCGAAACGGCCCAATCAATGGGATACAAGCCGAACTCCGTGGCGCGTACATTGCGCACCAGCAGGTCGTATGTCCTCGGCTTTATTACCGATGAGATCGCCACCACGCCATATGCCGGGCGCGTACTGGTGGGAGCGCAGGAGGCAGCGCGCAAACTCGGCTATATTCTGCTCACCGTCAACACGGGAAACGATCGGGAACTGGAGAACCAGGAGATCGCGGCCCTGCGGCAGTACCGCGTGGACGGTTTCCTGTATGCCATGATGTACCACCGTGTTGTGGAGATCCCCGCCGAACTCGAAGGCAGCCCCACGGTCGTCGTCGACAGCGAAGACGAGAATCGCAAGATTCCCTCGATCTACCCCGACGACGAAATGGCAGGGTACGATGCCACCAATCGGCTGATTCAGGCCGGCTGCAAACGCATCGTTTACTACGGTTCCTCAATCACCATTATCGCCCAGGGGGAGCGGTTCGCCGGGTATCGCCGAGCGCTCGCGGACGCGGGCATCCCCTTCGACGAGCAGTTGGTCGTCAACGTGGAAGAGGCCACAAACGCCGCTTCGGAAGCCGGTCGCGTGTTCGACGAGATCAAGCCGGACGGCATCTTCTGCTTCAACGATGTGCGCGCGACCTTCATCTACGAGGCGGCCAGAGAGCGGTCGGTCGGCATCGGCACAGACGTTTCCGTGATCAGCATCGACAACCAGCCGCTCATTACGGACGTGCTCAAACCCGCGTTGACCACCTTGGAGCTTCCTCACTACGAAATGGGCTTCGAAGCGGTGCATCAGCTGGTCGCCATGATCGACGATGAAGCCGCCACGGAAAGCCTTGCACGCAGTGAGGATTCGATCAGGCGTTCGGAGAACGGCCCGATGACACCGTTGCGTTGCCGCATCATCGAACGCGATTCGATCGTTTCCTGACGGCACTGCGTCTTTGAGTATTTCCATCCATTTTCCATATTCATTTCACACGTGTAGAGGGGTCTACTATGTCGAATACCTATTCCATCTCCATCGAAACCGGCGGCTACCGGCAGCTCGATCTGTTCACCGAACGCTGTGGCGAGGGGAACGCCGTCGTTACCGTTGCGGACGGCAACGGCGTCGCAATCGCGGCGCACACCATGCCCATCGCCGAACGCAGGCATCATTTCTCCATTGCGGTGCCGCAGAAATCCACCGTCACCGTGGCGGCAAGCGGCCTGGTTGTACGCTTCGGCTACCTTTCCGAATGCGATGACCTGCTTGACAACGGCGTTCGCTACGTGAACATGAATCCAAGCGACACCGATTGGCCTGCACAGCCCACGCTGGAACAGATCTACAACCGTTTCGGGCGTTCGGGCGCGCATTTCGAACCGTTCGCACGTTGGATGAACGATCCGAACGGCCTGTGCCAGTTCCAAGGGCGCTACCACCTGTTCTTCCAGCTCAACCCGTATGGTTTCGGCTGGGACAATATGCATTGGGGGCACGCGGTAAGCCGTGATCTGGTGCATTGGACTCATCTGCCAGTCTTCCTGGAACCGCAGCCCGAACTGCACACCGACGAGCGTATCGTCGGCGGCGCGTTCTCCGGTTCGGCCGTGACCGTGGACGAGCATGACAATCCGGTCGCCGGCAACGAGGCAAACGCCATCCGCCTGTACCTGACCCGTCATCTGGAAACCCGCGGCGACGAATCCTCCGTCACCGAATACCAGACCACCTGCCTGTGCGAGGACGGCGTGCATGTTCGCGTGGAATCGCCGGTGGCGCTGCGTGCGAATGACGATTTTTGGCTATGACTTCCGTGATCCGAGGTTGAATGCGGCATGGGCGGCGAGGCTCTCGACCCGGATCGTGCCTATATGGTAACCGCCACCAATCTGCCGGTATCGGAATTTAGCGCAGACGCCGCCGATAGTGCGGTTCCCGGCATCAGCACCCAGAACACCGGCGGCTGGTTCACTTATTCTCCTCAGGGCAAGCCGGGGGTCGACCAGCCGAACAACGCCACCGTTCCCGCCATGACATTGTTCTCCGCGAAGAAACCGCTCAAGCGCAATGTGACATGGCGCTACGAAGGGCCGGTGCTCGCCGATTTCGGTCATCAGATCGCACGCACCTACGAATGCCCTGACCTGTTCCAGGTCGACGGCGTGACCGTTGCCGTGGGCGCGCTGATGCATTACCGCGACAAGCAGGGACGTTTCCAGCAGGTGCGCTGGTATGCCGGCGACTTGGTGAATACCGATAATGGTCCGAAACTGGATGTCAAGGCCAGCGACTGGTGCGATTTCGGCACCGGATATTACGCCACGCAAAGCTTCGCCGACGATAACGGCCGTCGCATCGTATTCGGCTGGTTCACCGATTTTCCGGAGATGCGTGTCGAACAGCCGTGCCTGGCCAACGGCATGATGTCGCTGCCGCGCGAATTGCATGTGCGTGACGGCAGGCTGTACAGCAAGCCGGTGAGCGAAGTGTACCGCGAGCTGCTCGGCGAGCGTCTTGCGTGCACGGCGATGGCGGGGATGATGGTCGTTACGGCTCCCGGCAACGCATACTATGCGAACGTGCATCTGGCGGATGATGCCGATGCCATCATGGTGCTGGCGAAGGGCGTCAACCCGCAGGACGGCAGGCCGACCGAACTGCTGCTGCAGCGCACTGATGGCGTGACCCGCCTGGTGGCCAAGGGCACTGCGGTGGAGGATGTCGACTTCGACAGCGGCATCACCGATGTTCGCCAGGTGGAGGTGTTCTTCGACCGCAATGTTGTCGAAGTGTTCCTCAATGGCGGTCAGACGGCAGGAAGCATGCTGTTCCAAGGCGCTGATGGCGACGGTGAGCTTCGCATCGCGTCGTCCGGCAAGATCGATGCGGTTGATGCGCGTGCATTGAACGGTATTTGGCGCTAAGACGTAGAGCCGTATCCGGCGGCCCCGTTCCTGCGTGTTCCTTGTGACACGGCGGGTGCGGCCGCTGCCGTATGTGCAGGGGTATGTACGCGATATGGGCACGATATGTGCGCTGCGTTGTAATTTGCCGGCGGATGTTGCATGTCATGCTGTGTTGCGACACGGCGCGGGTGAATCCGTGGGCGGTGACGACCTAGGTAAACGTTTGACTACTGACATGCGCGTGTGGCGTCTCACCATGTAATGCGAAAAGCGGGAGAGAGGGGTGTTTTGGCACGTGCCTTTCCTATACTTGAGGGCACGTCCGGCAATTCGCCGAGACGGCAACTGGATATTCGCACCTAGCATTTAGGGAGTTCCATGAACAAGGCAATCATCACCGTCGTCGGCCAGGATACTGTCGGCATCATCGCACGCGTCTGCACCTACCTTTCCGAACATCAGGTCAACGTGCTTGACATTTCCCAGACCATCATCGACGGTTTCTTCAACATGATGATGATTGTGGATTATTCCAACGCGGACGAGGAATTCGGCACAGTCGTCGACGATCTCGACAAGCTCGGCGAGGAGATCGGCGTGCGCATCCGCTGCCAGCGCGAGGAGATCTTCACCAAGATGCACCGCGTCTGATCCGCGGCACACGTAAGCCATGCAAGCAACCGAAGCCACGAATCGTACCAATCGTAAGGAAAAACCATGCTGAATATCATGGAGGTCCACGAGACCAACAAGATGATCGAGCAGGAGAAGCTCGACGTGCGCACCATCACCATGGGCATCAGCCTGCTGGATTGCGCAGCCGACAGCGTCGACGAGGTCTGCGAGAACATCTACAACAAGATCACCACGTACGCCAAGGACCTCGTGTCCACCGGCCAGGCCATCGAACGCGATTTCGGCATCCCGATCGTCAACAAACGCATCACCGTCACCCCGATCTCCCTGGTCGGCGCAAGCTCCTGCAAGAGCTCCGAGGATTTCGTCAAGATCGCACACGCACTCGACCGCGCGGCCAAGAAGGTCGGCGTCGACCTGATCGGCGGCTACTCCGCGCTCGTGTCCAAGTCCATGACCCCGGCTGAGGAAATGCTCATCCGTTCCCTGCCGCAGGCCCTGTCCGAAACCGACATCGTTTGCTCCTCCGTGAACGTGGGCTCCACCAAAACCGGCATCGACATGAACTCCGTCGAACTGCTCGGCCACATCGTCAAGGACATCGCGCACGCCACCGCAGACAATGATTCCTACGGTTGCGTGAAGTTCGTGGCGTTCTGCAACGCCCCGGACGACAACCCGTTCATGGCAGGCGGCTTCCACGGCGTGACCGAAGGCGACGCGGTCATCAACGTCGGCGTCTCCGGCCCCGGCGTGGTCTCCCGCGCGCTCGACGAGGCCAAGGGCAAGGACTTCGAGTTCCTGTGCGAAACCATCAAGCGCACCGTGTTCAAGATCACGCGCGTCGGCCAGCTGGTGGCCCAGGAGGCATCCCGCCGACTCGGAGTGCCATTCGGCATCATCGACCTCTCGCTCGCCCCGACCCCCGCCGTGGGCGACTCCGTCGGCGAAGTGCTGGAGAAGATCGGCCTCGAACAGGTGGGCGCCCCAGGCACCACCGCCGCGCTCGCCATGCTCAACGACCAGGTGAAGAAGGGCGGCATCATGGCGTCCTCCTATGTGGGCGGCCTGTCCGGCGCGTTCATTCCGGTCTCCGAAGACAAGAACATGATCGACGCGGCCAACAACGGCTGCCTGAAGATCGAAAAGCTTGAGGCCATGACCTGCGTATGCTCCGTCGGCCTTGACATGATCGCCATCCCCGGCGACACCACCGCGGCCACCATTTCCGGCATCATCGCCGACGAGGCGGCCATCGGCATGGTCAACCAGAAGACCACCGCCGTGCGCGTGATCCCCGTGGAAGGCAAGGGCGTGGGCGAGATGGCCAACTTCGGCGGCCTCATGGGCTACGCGCCGATCATTCCGGTGAACCAGACCAGCTGCGAGGCCTTCGTGACCCGTGGCGGCCGCATTCCGGCGCCGATCCACTCCTTCAAGAACTGACGTTCTTACGAAAGAACCCGACCTTCCTGCACGGAGGGCCGGGCTCTTTTGCGTTTGTAAAACTGTTTTTACTTACCGCCGGCAAAGTTCAACTGTCGCCAGGCTTCGTAGATGGCGATGGAGGCGCAGTTGGTGAGATTCAGGCTACGCAGCGAAGGACGCATCGGCAGACGCACCTGCTCGGCCACATGCGGGCCGGCCATGATGTCCATCGGATCGGGGATATTGCCCGGTTCCGGACCGAACAGCAGGATGTCGGTCGGCCTGTATTCGATGTCGGTGTACAGCTTGGTGGCGTGCGCGGTGAAGGCGATGATGCGCGAATCCGGCATCGATTCCACCAGATCCTCGAAATTCGGGTGCAGCACACATGCGCCATGTCATGGTAGTCGAGCCCCGCACGGCGCAGCTTGGTATCCCGCAGATTGAAACCCAAAGGTTCCACCAGGTGCAGAATCGTTCCCGTCACGGCGCACAGGCGGATCGCGGAACCCGTGTTGCCCGGAATACGCGGGGAGTAGTAGCACAGGTGCGGGGTGGAGGTCTCCGCCTTCGCCGCGTCCTTCGCGCTCAGCATCGCGTCCACCACGGAAATCGGATTGCCGTGCGCGTCGGTCACCAGTTCGTCCGGGCCGTAATTGGACTTGCGGTACCCGTATTCGAACATCTTCTCGACCTTGGCTTCGGCCGCCTGCGTCTCGGCGTCGCGCGTTGCGCCCTGCGCGTTATCGGTATGTTCTTCGTTCGTCATAAATGCTAAGAATAGGAACGATGAACGACACGAACACCACATACGACACCGCCGTACGTGACGCCGACTTTGACGACTTTGCCGATTCCGCCACCGCCGTCACCTCCGATGCTTCCGATGCTGACGAAATCGCAACGACGCTCGCGCAATGGTGGCAGACCAACGCGCGCGACCTGCCATGGCGATTCGGCCGCACCACACCGTGGGGCGTGCTCGTTTCCGAAGTGATGAGCCAGCAGACGCAGATGGGCCGCGTCGTGCCGTATTGGACCGCATGGATGGACCGATGGCCGGACGCAGCCGCGCTCGCCGACGCCCCGAAATCCGACGTGATCACCGCATGGGGGCGGCTTGGCTATCCGCGGCGCGCCCTGCGATTGCAGGAATGCGCGCACGTCATCGCATACGATTACGCCGACGAGCTGCCGCATACGTACGACGAATTGCTTGCTCTGCCCGGCATCGGTGATTACACGGCAAGCGCGGTGCTGTCGTTCGCTTTCGGCGAACGTATCGCGGTGGTCGACACGAACATCCGCCGTGTGCTGTCACGTGCGTTCGTCGGCGTCGAATCGCTCGGCGGCAGCGCAAGTCCCGCGGAACGCGCGCTGGCGAAACGGCTGCTGCCGGACGATGATTCCGCGAAATGCCGTCGTTTCGATCGCCCGTCCGTCGTGTGGAACCAGGCCGTCATGGAACTCGGCGCGACGGTGTGCACTGCGAAATCGCCATTATGCGAAGCCTGTCCGATCGCCGGAAAATGCGCGTTCCTACGCAACGGAAGACCGGGATTGGGGCAGCGGCGTACGCGACCACGCCAACGATTCCAAGGTACGGACCGGCAGGTGCGCGGGCTGGTGCTGAACGCGCTGCGCGGCCTGCCGGATGGCGAGACGGTGCTTGATCGCAAGAGCGTCGAACGGCTGTGGAAAGACCACGTGCAGCTGGACAAATGCATCGCGTCGCTTGACGAGGACGGTCTGATCGAAATCCTGCCCGGGGGAGGGGTGCGGCTGCCGGTGTAACGTACACGGCATGCGTGGTGCGTGCGGCCGCGGTGCCGCACGGAGGATGACACGCTAGACTGGGAGCCATGGCTCACAAGACCTCCCCGCGGACCGGTAAGAAACGTACGAAACAACAGCAGGCGATGTATCGCCGCCGCCGCATCGTTTTCGGTATCGCGACGGTGCTGGTGCTGAGCTTCATCGTATTCTGCCTGTATTCGCTGACGCAGGGCGTCGTCGCTGTCAACCGCGAAATCCACCATGCCGATGTTTACGCGATCTCCCGCAAGGAGGTGCCGTCGCCGACCCAACAGCAGAAAAGCAGCGTTCCCGATTGCGACGCATCCAACGTCGCGCTGTCGCTTACTCCGGCCGCATCGAGCTTCGGTGTGGGCGGCACGATGGACTTCACCGCTTCCGTGAAATACAACGGTTCCGGCAAGGCTGGCTGTCTGATCGACGTGTCCCAGGCGGGCATGGTGCTGACGATCAAGTCGGGCAAGGACGTGGTCTGGAAATCGAACGTATGCCCCGTGGACACGGATTACCGGCTGATAGCCAAGGGCGACGAGGTCAAGCAGACGATCACTTGGCCGGGCGTGCGTTCCGGCAGCGAATGCGCCGACGCGGCGGACCTGCCGAACGTGGACCGTGGCGTGTATTCGGCCCAACTGTCGGTCAAAGGCCATGCGAAAACCAAGTCGGAACCGGTCGGCATCACAGTGGAATAAAATCTACAGGTTATGTTATTCTAATGACTTTGCGTAGATGCGTGTCATATAGCGGGCACGCTGACAAGGAAGAAGCGCCCGCGTATTAGGCATATGGTGGCCAATGAGAGCGCTTCCGGGGAAACATATCGATACGATTAGCGAGCGATAAGGAACGTCCATTGGCTGAGGCTACGACGAACACCACCACCATCATCGCACGCGCCGACCAGCATGATATTGATCTGCACAAAGCGTCGGACCGTGTGAACTTCGGCTCCATCCGCGAGCCCATTGATGTACCCTACCTGTTGGGTGTACAGACTGACAGCTTTGACTGGCTCATCGGCAACGAGCGCTGGCAGAAGCGAGTCCAGGAAGATCTGGAGAACGGCACCAACACCGTGCCGCACACCTCCGGTCTTGATGAGGTCTTCCAGGAGATCTCCCCGATCGAGAACTTCGCTCAGACCATGAGCCTGACCTTCTCCGATCCGTACTTCGAAGAGCCGCGCCACACCGTGCAGGAATGCAAGGAGAAGGATTACACCTACTCCGCGCCGCTGTACGTGAACGCCGAATTCGAGAACGGCGACACCGGCGAAATCAAGTCCCAGACCGTGTTCATGGGCGATTTCCCGCTGCAGACCCCGCACGGCACCTTCATCATCGGTGGTACCGAGCGAGTGATCGTGTCCCAGCTCGTGCGTTCCCCGGGCGTGTACTTCGACCGTTCCCAGGACCGTACCTCCGATAAGGAGGTCTTCGGCGCGAAGATCATCCCGAGCCGTGGCGCATGGCTCGAGTTCGAGATCGACAAGCGCGACGTCCTCGGCGTGCGCGTGGACCGCAAGCGCAAGCAGTCCGCCATCGTGTTCCTCATGGCCATCGGCATGACCAAGGATGAAATTGCCGACGCCTTCAAGGACTACCCGCTGGTCATGGACGCTCTCGCCAAGGAGACCGTGCAGACCCAGGACGAGGCCCTGACCGACCTGTACCGCAAGATCCGTCCGGCCGACACCCCGACTCCGGAAGCCGGCAAGAACCTGCTGGACTCCTTCTACTTCAACACCAAGCGTTACGATCTGGCCCGCGTCGGCCGTTACAAGATCAACCGCAAGCTTGGTCTGGAAAAGGACGTCAACGACCGCAGCCTGTCCCGCGAGGACATCATCGCCACCATCAAGTACTTGGTCACCCTGCATGCGGGCGAGACCAAGTTCCCGGGCAAGCGCGACGGCCAGGACGTTGACCTGCGCGTGGACGTCGACGATATCGACCACTTCGGCAATCGTCGTATCCGTCAGGTCGGCGAGCTGATTCAGAACCAGCTGCGCACCGGCCTGAGCCGTATGGAGCGCGTGGTTCGCGAGCGTATGACCACCCAGGATCCGGAGGCCATCACCCCGCAGTCCCTGATCAACATCCGTCCGGTGAACGCCACCATCAAGGAGTTCTTCGGCACTTCCCAGCTGTCCCAGTTCATGGATCAGAACAACCCGCTGTCCGGTGTGACGAACAAGCGTCG
>ENA-OQCR01000043-OQCR01000043.1-human-gut-metagenome-genome-assembly--contig:-NODE-43-length-18277-cov-1.650138_pt1 | contig 18277 bp, 14 predicted proteins | sample MGYA00242763_ERZ504589 | MGnify/ENA primary metagenome ERZ504589 (study PRJEB26092, sample SAMD00036321) | human gut metagenome | host: Homo sapiens | study: EMG produced TPA metagenomics assembly of...
AAAAAAACCTTTTCATGAAGAGACATCGACACGATGACTCTCGAAATAAGAAAATTGACGATCGCCTTATAAGGAAAGGCGCATCGCACAAAAACCTCGCCGCCGTTTGACCGATCCCTCGGCACCATGCGAACATGGCCGGCAACGAACTGGCAATCATTGACTATAAAGAAGTAGTACAAATACGCTCTTGAGTTCTCAAACCACCACCACTCACCCACCTCGCGGACCGGAACCATCCGGACCACTCGCTGAGCGGCAGCAAGAGATAAACTTACAGCACGATCGCGATCCGCGCAACCCGGGCCGCATGAACAACGCGTGAACCGTTGGAAATCCAACGTTCCATCGGCGTGTCGAAACTTGACAAACCAGAGCCTCTTGTTCTCCCAATCGCCTATTTCGACGCCACGCAGCCACGCAACACACGTGATCACTGGCAGTTGAACTGGTACAACGCCCAGCCCTTCGCATATGAAGCCATATTCGAATAATCCTGAACCTTGCGCATCGTGCCATCTTTGGCGTACTGGTCGATCAGCTTTTGATCGTGGAACGTGTCGTACTGCTGCTTGAACGTGAACATCTGCAGGCTCGGCGCCTGACCGCCCATGCTCAGGAAGTATGCATCGCCATCCGCGCTCAGCGGGCAGACGGTATTCATCAGCGCCTTGCCGTCGCCCGACGCGAACGCATTCTCCGTCTGTCCGAAAATCGCACCATTCTTCTCGGCCTTCGCGTTGTAAATCGGGAACAGCATATCCGCGCCGTACATCGCCGTCGCATACATGGAACCGTTCAGCGGATCGGAAACCACCACCGAATCGGTACCAGTCTCCTTCACCACCTTCTTGAGAATCTTCTCCTTCGTGGCAGTGAGCTGCTCGTCCGGCCGCGCATCGTCAATCGTCATATTCGCATAGACGGCATCCGACAGGGCGGAACGAACAGTATTGCCGAATTGGCAGGAAATGGCGAGCGCCGCAAGCAGAACAATCGCAATGATTTTCGTGACGTTCGGCAGACAGCCGGCACGCAACAATACGACGGCGGCGAAGACGATCAGCGGCAGCACGCCGAACGGAATCATGGTAAGCGGTCGGGTTTCGGCGCGATACCAGGCGGCGGCCACGATGTTGGGGAACCAGCCGGTCAGCGCGGTCGAGCAGACGTAGACGAGACCGACCAGGAAGAAGGCCAGCAGAATGGCGATCGCGTCGCGGCGGAGTTGCGAGGCGTCGGAACGTGGAGTGCGGTAGCTGACGGAAGTCTTGCGATTCCTACGATCGGCAGGCATAGCCGCAAAATCGGCAACCTGTTCGTGCGGTTGCGCTGACGTGCTATCGGATGCACGGTCAATCGCAGAAGCGCCGGGCACAGTAGCGGAATCGGCGCGATTGGCGGCGAACCATTGCGGGCGGATGATGGCTGCGACGGTGACGGCAAACGCGATCAGCACGATTGCGGCCATGAACCAGCCTTGCACGCCGCCGATATTGTCGGTGACGTAGATTTTGAGCGCTTCGGGCACCGTGCGGTTCGGAACGAAGGTGTGGAACCAGCTGGCGGGATTGAAGTAGCGGTCCGATTTGTAGCTGGACATCATGTATACGAGGAACACGGCGGCGCCGAGAACCACTACGCCAGCAAGGCCTGCGATGGCTTTCCATGGCAGTCGCGTCAGCACGAAGGGGGCCATGAGCAGGAGCCAGGTGAATACGATGCGCGGATGGGCGAACATGCAGACGCCGGCAGTGACGAAGAACCATATGATCCATTTGACGAGGTGTTCTCGGGTGGCGAGCGCGTCGAGCAGGCGAAGTGTGGTGTACAGCCAGAACGGCAGAAGCGTGGTGGCCAGGCCGAAGGCGATCAGCGGACCGGAAGCCAGCATTTGGAAGGGGTGCGAGGCGGAAGCGACGGCGAGCGGGGGGGATGATGAGCGCGAGTATCGCGAGGAATAGCGGAACTACGACAGACGCGACATTGCGGGCCGAGGACTTTCGCGCGTTCGCAAATCGGGGGGAGCATACGGATTGTGCCGAATGCGACAGGCGACGCGTGAAATAGGAAGCGTACAGCTGAATCGCAATCGGCCAAACCAAGCCGGATGATGCCAGCCAGACCGTGTTGAACGCTGCGTAAATCGACAGATTGACGCCGAACAAGCTGGCGAGCTTAATCAGGCCGGCTGCAAGCAGATGGAACAGCGGCGGATAGTATTCGTCGTTCGGCCACAGGTGGGTGGCCGCGCCGACGCCTTCGCCGAGGATCTTGCGGATGAAGTAATAGTGCGCGGGCGCGTCGATTTCGTGCAATGGGTTCGTCCAAGCGGCGGAACCGTGCGGAAACCAGGCCCATACGATTGCGGCGGCGAGCGCGACGCCGATGACGGAACAGACCGGCAGTGCGATGTGGGATAGTCGGGGAACGGCGGAATCGCAAGGCAAAGGCAAAGTATCGTTCGTCGTCTTGTTTGCTATCTTGTCCGTCGTTTTAGCCGTCGTTTCGTCTGTCGTCTTGCTTGCGGCGACTGCGCTGTCGGCTTCATCGACTGCGTCGCCGGCCGCTGTGGGAATCGTATTGTCTGTGCTGTGCTGCTTCATCGCCATCCATCGTAGCCGAAGCCGCGAAAGCAAGCCACAAATCGCAATCGCACCTGCATTTTGTAATTCAAAACTGGACCGTGCGGCAACAAAAGCTGGAAAGGCATCTAAAAACGGATGGAACATGCGCGGGATGGGCGCAAGACGGACGCGGAACGCGGGAAGAATAGGCGGACGTAGAGCGGAGGCGAGCGCGAGCAGGAACAAAATCGCCGCTTATCCAACCTTCGATTTTCAGGAAGTATTCAGACTTCACACAGAGGTATAACAGTGTTGCGCAAGAAAACAATCACGTTGGATGGGCAGGATGATTGCACGGGGCGCATTGCGCTGTGAGCGTACTCGCTGTCGTTGCTTGACTGTGTGCGTCCCGGCCAACGCTGGCGTCGGCATGCGTCGACGCGTAACTACAGAGAACTGGAGAAGTACCGCATGTTCGTTCTCAAGAACGCATGGGCTGCGCTCGGTCGCGTCAAATGGCGTACCGTGCTGACGGCTTTGCTTGCACTGCTGGTGTCGTTCTCAGCCGCCGTGGATCTGGCGGTGCTGAGAGCCGACGACAAGGCGAATAACGAAACATACCAATCGCAGAAAGCTTCGGCGGTAATTCGGCCGAGCGCGAAAGTCACTGCGAAACGCGACGGTGCGGACTCCAATTACACCGCCAATTACATGACGTGGGACATGTACACCAAGTACGCGGAAGCGGTGCAGAAGAACAACTTGACGTTCGAATACACGCTCGCCACGTCGGTGCCGGTGCGCGCCAGCAAGTCGCTGCAGGCGATCGCGGCGAAAAGCGACACGAGCGAGGACAAGACCGGCGGCAACCTGACGTTGCAAGCCTTCTACACGAACGATGCGGCGAAAATCAACGACTACGGCACGTTCAAAGTGGTCAAGGGCAAGCAGCTGAACTACAAGACGGCCAACGACGGCGTGCTGGTCTCTCAGGCAGTGGCCAAGAAGAACAATCTCAAAGTGGGCGACAAGGCGACCGTCGGCAATCCGACGAAGGCTTCCGAAACCTACAAATTCACCGTGCGCGGCATCTACGAGTACACCGGCGAGGCGCCGGCCGGATACGGTTCCGACGCGAAATACGCGAAAGACAACCGCGAGAACGTGGTGTACACGTCGTACATCAACTTCGCGCAAAGCGGTCTGGATGTGGCCGGCACCAAGGGCTGGGCCATCCCGAACCTCAACATCATCTTCACGCTGACCGATCCGGCCACATACAACAAGTTCGTGCGACTGGTGACAAAGGCCAAGCTGGACACGTCGAAGTTCACAATCTCCTCGCCGTCGCTTGATGCGTACAAGAAGCGCATCGCACCGCTGGACGCCGCCGCCAAGGCCGCGCGCACGGCGTTGTTGGCGACCCTGATCGTCGGCGGGCTCGCGCTGCTGGCATTGGTGCTGTGGGCCGCGATCGGTGGACGCCGTGACGAAATCGGCATGGCGATGGTTTCCGGCGTCACCAAGGGACGTTTGGGATGGCAATTCATGCTGGAAACGTTCATGATGACCGTTCCAGGCTGGGCAATCGGATTGATTGCCGGCGCGCTGCTGGCCAAGCCGCTTGGCACCGCATGGGCCGGTGGACAGGCTGTGGCCATCACATCCGCATCCGTGTGGAACATGATCTGGTACGGACTGGGCGCCTGCCTGGTTCTGGGCATCATCGCGTTCATGCGCGTGGGATTCTTCGATTTGGGTCAGCTGTTCGCAGGCCGTTCTGACGATTCGAACGAATCTGCCGAAGCGAAGAACGCAGACGAGCCGGAGGAAACAGTCGAGTCGACGGAACGTACGGAGGTGAACGCATGAGCGAGAAAGACGTGAAAGACAACGAAACCGAAGCATTGAACAACGATGCTGCGGAAAACGCGGACATCGAGGCGGGCGAAACCGATATGGCCACGTCGATCGAATCGGTCGATTTCGCGGTGGTGTATGACGATGGAGGCGATTCCATCGCAACCGAATCGGCAGAAAACGCGGAAAATACGGAAGGCATCGCCACGGAAGACAGCGTTGCCAGCGACAACGCGAATCGCGTGAACGAAACGCTCGCATTGGGCGCGACCGACGACGAACAGTCGCTCGACCAGCACGAAACCGTACAGGCGGACTCCGCAACCAGCGTGTCATCGCAAATCGACCGCGAAATCAAACATCATCGCAAGAAGGACGCATTCTTCTTCAAGGCGAACCCGACATTCGCGCTCGACCATGTGACGGTGCACAACCGCAAAACCGGACGTGACGTGCTCGACGACGTTTCCCTGGCGTTCCATGCCGGCGCGACCCACGCGGTGCTGGTGGATGCCGAAGATGTCGAACAGCATCAGGCGCTGGGTGGCCACCATGGTCGGCATGATGCGGACGACCAGCGGCAACGTGATGCACAAAAGCACGAACCTCGCCGACGCGACACCGGTCGACGTGCTTGGACACCGCATCGGTTTCATTCCGCAGCGGTTCGCCGTGCGCGGCGACCTTGACGCGGAAGGCAACGTGCTGTACGCCATGGACGCGTCGAACCGCAATTTCCTGCAGCCCAAGCCGGTGATTGCGCGCGAGCTGCTCAAGCGCGTGGGATTCGAGGAAGTGCTTCCGGTCTGCCGGGTGGGCAAGATGAGTGCGTTGGACCAGCGTCGTGTGGCAATCGCGCGTGCGCTGAGCTGCGAGGCGGAGGTGATTATTGCCGACGAGCCGACCGCTGGATTGAACCGTGACGACGCCGCCGTGGTGCTGGGGCTGCTGAAGAAGGCCAAGCGCGATGAGGATCGTAAGCGTGCGATTATTGTGGTGACCGATAATCCGGAGGTCGCCGATCAGATGGAACATTGCGCGGAGCTTGAGTAGCGAGCGGCGTTCTGCGAGGCGAAAGCCTTGCGGACTGGTGTTGCATGCCAGTCCGCAAGGCTTTTTTCGTGCTGATTCTGGTTCGTGCCGATTCGCGCTGGTTTGCGGTGACACACCGCTAAAAACATGTCATATGCGCTATGTGTGGCAGACTCTTTCATCTTTGGAATCTCAAACCGCTATGTGTGGCAGATCGTTTGACGCCTCGTGAGTTAGAGGGTCTGTTTTATACCCCCTAATGTATGGCGGGAAAAGAGAAGTGCCACAGATAGCGGTTTTCAGTGCGCAAAACTCGGGCGGCAGCCAGGCTTCAAGGAATTTTCGGGTGTATCTCGCTTATGAATGGCGGATTTTTCCGCTCGACGCGTGCTATCTCGCTTATAGATGGCGGATGGTTTTGCCGCATGAGACTTAGAGGGGATTGAACTTGCCCCCTAACACCTAGTCTTCCTGAGACACCCGCCATTCATAAGCGAGATAGCATCCGGCAGACACCGAAATCCGCCATTCATAAGCGAGATAAGTAGGTTCGCTACTCGGCGATGCGCATGTGGTACTGCTCGGCGAGCGGTTTGACGTCGAGGACGCCGTAACGTTCCAGAAGGCGCAGCCATTCGCGCTTGTTGCTTTCGCCGAAACGGGCGGCCTTGCGCGTGTAGGCTTCGGCGGTCAGGAACTTCGGCGGAATCGACTTGCTGTTGTACTTGTCCGCCACCATGACGACCTCCTGCTCGAGGTTCATCGGCACGTAGTCGGCCGGGGGCAACGGCAATCCCTGCGATTCCACGGTTTCGCGGGTGAGGCCCACACCTGTGTGGTTGCGTGCGAACTGGGCGATCGATTCGTCAACGCCCTCGTTCAGCAAGTATTCGTAGCCTTTGAGCCCGTGCTGAACATAGTGCGGACCGTCGAATTTGAGCGGTTCGCCGTCGGAACCGTCCTGCTTGAGCAGGAAATACGTGCCGATGTCGTGCAGCAAACCGCCAATGACCACCAGATGCTCGTCGATGAGCCGCGGCGGAACGGTACCTCCGGTCAGCCCTTCCGTGGACGGCACCGCAGGCATGTGCAACATGCCGAGCGATTCCTCGCCGGTATTGTCTTTCGTCAGTTCCAGTCCGAAGTCGCCGGTTTTTTCGGGAGCGTCCGTCGGCAGGGTGCAGCGGCGGGTGAACAGTGCATTCTGCCGGCGGGCCATGCGGCGGGCGATGTCGGCCACGACCACGCAATGGCCGTGGATGAGGTCGTATGCGGCTTGCGATTGCGCGATTTTGCGATGTAGCTCATCCACTTGCGCAAGAGTGGGGATATAGCCGGTCGTCGGCTTGTTCGATTCGGTTGTTTCGTTCGATTCGTTCGTCATACGCCCATCTTAGGCACGTTCCATCACGCCCATCACACGGTTCCTGACGCAGTTTCCAAAACGGTTCCCAACAGCCGAAGGGATTCATACACCACACCAGGGGAATCCCGAATGAACGGACACGGATTCAACGGTTTCCCCGTCTTGTCAACGATGTTCCAAGGAATGCCGCCTTAAAACGAGCATTCATCAGCTGCCCGCAGCGGACGGCACGATACGCGGGGACGTTATGTGCGGAAAATCAGATGGAACGGACGCGGAATTCGCCGGTGCGGTTGGAAGCCACGATCATCTGGTCGTTTTCGAGACGGGTCCAGCCGTCTTCAGCACGCTGGTCGAAGCCGGAGCTGGCCACGACCACGCCCTTCGGATGGGCATCGTCGTTTCCGCCGAGCGCACGGTAGCGCAGCACGCGATAGTCGCGCGCCTGCTCGCCGCGACCGTACTGGTCGTAGATTTCGACGATGCGCTTGGACGTGACCTCACGTCCGGCCGCGCACAGGGCGATGAACTGGTCCTGGCTTTGGATCATGCAGTTGTAGCTGGACTTCGGATAGCTTTTGCGCAGTTCACGCACGGCCTGCGCCACCGCCTCGTCGAGTGCGAAGCCAAAGCCGATGTATTGCAGGATGACGGCGAAGAAAATGGCGGAATCGGAACGGCCGCCAGTGGACTGCACGATGCTCGGATCGACCGGGAATGCACGGTTCGTAATGATGTTGCGGCCCTGGTCGTCAGAAATGTCGCCATTGTGGATGAAGCTCAGGCCGTTCGCATAGAAGGGCTGCTGGTTCTCAAGAATCAGCGGCAGGTTGGAGCTGGCCAAGCGCAGGTGCCACAGGCCGCCGCGCGCCGGAGTGTTGGCGAGCTCGTCGAAAATCGAATCATGACGGGCGGCGATGGTGTTTTTGTAGATCGCGGTGCCGGTTTCCGGAGTCGGCGCACCGCCGTCGCGACGGTATGGCGATTCGTCCGGCACGGTGATCAGCGCGGCGCCCCAGCCGTCGTTGTGGATCTCGCTCAGATTTCGGAAATCGCGCACGTTCTGCATGCCGAGCACGCCATTGAGGTTGGTGTTGCTGCCTGCCGTCGCGAATCCAAGTAATCTGCACATGGTTGATTACTTTAGCGACGGCAGGTTTCGACGCGCGCGTGCCGTTATCGGAGTTGGTTATAGCCTGCGATTCAGCCGCCGCTTCACACGCGCTTCAGACGCGGCGGACGCTCGGTGGCGAGGAACAGCGGCTGAATCTCAATCAGCGGATTGTAGGGAGCGAGTCCAAACCATTTGACCGGAGAGCCGGCCAAATGACGAATCGCGTACTTGATCTGCAGTGAGATCGCGCCCTTCTGGGACACCTTCGACTCGGGCATCAACGCCTTGTGAATCAGCACGTAGCGGATAGGTCCGATGTTCGGATCGGCATCCAGCTTCGGGTAGCGGGTGGTCTGCTTGGGCAGATCGCCGGACTTCGACAGATCGTTCATGATCTGGTGGATGTATGCAGGAATCGACTGCGACACCTTAAAGCCCAAGCGAATACGCACGCGGAACAGGAAGTCCGTGCCGAAATTCTCCACCGAATACTCGCGCGTGAACGGGTTGTCGGATGTTTCCACCGACACCGCCCACCATGCGCGGGCGCGCTTCGGATGGTCCGCGAAAATCGAGAAGAAGATGTCGGTATCGACACGCTTCATTTCCGGATCGGACGTCAGATAGACGATGTTGTCCGTGAAATACGGAATCGAATCGTCCTCATGAAGCTGCTTCAGAACCGGCACGCAATCGGCGGGCTGCATATGCCGGCGTTGCGCGCGTTCCAGCTTCGTGCCTTCGTTCCACGTGTACATAATCAGCAGAATCGCCAATGTCAGCAGCATGGTGAACCAGCCACCGTGCAGGAACTTCGCCATCGAAGCGAAGAAGAACAGGAACTGGATGGCCAGGAACACCACTGTGAACACGACCGCGCCGACGCGCTTGCCATCGTGCCAAATGTAGACGGCCAGCAGAATCGTCGTGGTGATCATCGTGACGGTCAATGCCAGGCCGTACGCGGCGGAAATATGCTCCGAATCGCGGAACATCGCCAAAACCAGCAGGGTGGAGACGCACAGCACGGCGTTGACCACCGGAATGTACAGCTGGCCGCGGGTACGAGCCGGATAGCGCACCTGCAGGTGGGGCATCCAGTTGAGTCGCGTCGCTTCGGAAACCATGGTGTAGGCGCCGGTGATCAACGCCTGCGAAGCGATCACGCCGGCGCACACGGACAGCAGCACCGCCACGTAGCGTACGGACGGGGTCATCATTTCGAAGAACGGATTGAGGCCGTGCATGTGGTTGTACGCGGTGTCGTCCCAATGGTTGAGCATCCACGCGCCCTGGCCGAAATAGCAGAGCACAAGGGCGATCTTGATGAACGGCCACGTGAAGTAGATGTTGCCGCGGCCGACGTGGCCCATGTCGGAATACAGCGCTTCGGCGCCGGTGGTGGACAGGAACACGGTGCCCATGACGGCGAGGCCTGCCGCATTGTGGTGGCTGAAGAGGAACTCCACGCCGTACACCGGATTCAGCGCTTCAAGCACGCTCCAATCGGAGCTCAGGTTCACCAAGCCGACGACGGCGAGGAACGAGAACCAGATCATGACCACCGTGCCGAACGTGCGGCCGATGCGTTCGGTACCGCGCGACTGCACTGCGAACAGGCAGACGATGATCACAATGGTGATCATCAGCGTCAGTTCTTTGTTTTCGCTCATGATCGGTTCCAGCAGCGGCAGTGTTTCCAAGCCTTCCACTGCCGAGCTGATCGAGACGGCCGGCGTAAGCACGGAATCGGCGAGGAACGCGGCGCCGCCCAGCATGGCCGGAATCGCAAGCCATGCCCCATATTTGCGGATCAGCGAATACAGTGCGAAGATGCCGCCTTCGCCGTTGTTGTCGATGCGCATGGCGATGAACACGTATTTGACGGTGGTGATCAGCGTGATCGACCAGAAGACCAGCGACAGGATGCCCAGCACCGCGGCGCGATCCGTATGCGCCAAACCGCCTTGGCCGTTGAGGAACGTCTGCATGGTGTACAGCGGCGAGGTACCGATGTCGCCGTATACCACGCCAAGCGCCACGATGGCCATGGCCGGCGTGATTTTGTCCGGGCCGGACTGGAGACGGCTCCACCAGCGGCCGATGCGGCCCTTGCTGGCGGCCTCGTCAAGTTTCGCGGCTTCCTGCTGCTGCGCCTCGTGCTCCTTGATGAGCGTCTGGCGCTCCTCCTTGGTCAGGACCTTGTGCGAGACCTTTGGCGCCTGCGTGTACGTCGCTGCGTGAAGCAGCGGCTGTTCTTCTTCGTTCGGCTCGTTAGCCATAACGCTTCCTCCAAGTGGCGGGCCTTCCAACCCGCTCCCCAAAATAAAACGCAAGGTGTGACACTAGGAGCTTGGCAAACCATTGTCAAATCTTCACACGTGATTCGGCACGTCACGCATGAAATTCACATATGCTTAATCGTTTGTATTTTGCTTATTTTCTGGCGATTACGCAACTGTTACGTTGAGGCCCATGCGACCGTCACGGAACCGCCACGGGATTACCGCGAAATCGCCATTCTTTTTAGATGCCGTACACTTCGCGCGTCGTTTCACGCGTGGCTTTGGCGATTTCAGCCAACGGTCTGTCAAGATAGTCGGCGAGCGCCTGCAGGGTGTACGGGATCATATACGGCGCGTTGGTGCGGCCGCGGTAGGGCATCGGACTTAAGTAGGGGGCATCGGTTTCGACCATGACGTGGCTCATGCCGACGAGTTTCGCCGATTCGCGGATTCCGTCGTTGCCTTTGTAGCTGGATGTGCCGGAAAGGCTGAGATACCAACCGTTTTCGCGGGCGATTTCGCCCATTTCGGCGTCGCCCGAGTAGCTGTGGAAGACGGTGCGTTCGGGCGCCCCGTCGGCGAGCAGCGTTTCGATGACCTCCTTGTGCGAGTCGCGGTCGTGGATCTGCATGGGCAGGTTGAGTTCCTTGGCGAGCGCGATGTGGGCGCGGAAGGCCTCGCGTTGCAGCTCTTTGGCACCTTCGCCGGTGCGGAACAGGTCCATGCCGGTCTCTCCGATGGCCACGACCTGGTTGGGGTAGGTGGTGGCGAGGCGGTGTACTTCGGCCATGGCTTCGTCGAAGGGGATGTCGTGCCAGGGCTTGTATTTGATGGGCAGGCCGTCGGGGCCGGGTGCGCCGCGGTGGCCGTGCAGCACGGCTTCGTTGGGGTGTATGGCGATTGCGGCGTGCACGGTTCCGGGATGCTCGCGGGCCATGTCGATGGCGGTCATGAGGTTGGGCAGCTCGCAACCGCAGTCGATTACGCCTTCGACACCGACGTCTTGAGCTTGTTTCAGCAGTTCGTCGACGCTGTAGACGGGTACTTCGCCTTGGCCTTTTTCCATGGCTTCGTGACTCATGGCTTGGGAGAAGGGCACGACGGATGCGACGTGGGTGTGGTTGTCGATGACGTGCGCGTCTTCGGGCAGCGGCTGTGGGGCCGGGGCCCAATTGCGATTGCGGTGGTGCTTGCTCATGTTTTCCAGATTAGTCCCGATTGGCCCTGCACTGCGGGCGAACTCTCGTTCGAGGGTTCAAACGAGGGTCCGCCCGTTTCGCGGCATACACGTCACTTAATCGTGATGGTGGTGAACGACCATGCCGGTGCCGTGTAGTCGCCGTCTGTCAGATCAATCGCGGTCTGCCGCGGCCTGGTCGGTGATTCCTCACCGACCTGTCCCGCATACGGATTGTCTCCGGCTAGGACGGTGGCCGTGGCGGATGCCGCCGATGCTGTGGAAATATTCAACTCGGCAAGAATCTGACGTAGGTCGACGCTTATTGGCGCGTCCATGGCATTGACCACGCGCACGTAGGTCTCTCCGGCTTTGTCATTACGTGATACGGTGACGGTGCGCCTTGGCTCGTCCTTGACCTCCGTGCCATCCGCAATCAGCGTTCCATCGATGTACAGCTTCATGGCTTGGCCGCGGTCGGTGATGTCGGCGTGCACCTGCCACGTGGTGCCCGGCCGCACTTCGTTCATGGAGACTTCGGTGCCGGCAAGCGCATAGGCGGTGCCGTCGCGGACGACGCGCACGCTGTGCCCACGACCGAGCGAAACGATGTTGTGGTTTTTGCCGTCGATGTCGCCACAGATGAGGTCCATGCCCCATCGTCCCTCGTAATAGACGACGGTAGTGTCGATACTGTAGGAATCAGCGTGCAGATCGAGGGCGGTGTCGATGGTTCTGCCATCGTAGGCCACGTTGCCGAGATTAATCGTCTCCCCGGATGCGGTGGTGATGGTGAGGTTGTTAAGGTCGGCTTTGGCGTTGCCCGCGATGCGCAGTCTCACGGTGTCCGGCAGGGTGCGGCGCAGCGTGGACGGGCCTTCGACGGTGACGGGCCACGCGGTGTCGGCCGTGGTGGTGGCGTACATCTGCTGCACCCAATAGCTGTAGGGATGGTAGGCGCGTTCGTTGTCGAAGTAGATGAGGTCCGGATTCCAGCTATGGTGCCCATTCTTGGCGAACAGCGGGGCGTAGGAGCCATGGCCACCACATCGCCGTTGAGTTCCATGCGTCCCATGAAGGCCGCTTCGGACAGGCCGTTGATCAGTTGGGTGTTCCAGGAGCCGTATTCGCCGAGGTAGACCTTCGGCCCCTTGCGGTCCGTGTGGTCGTAGTGGTCGAGGTTGTGGAACCACCAGCTGGACGACTGGTAGGAATGTTCGTCGACGATCGGCAGACCCGCTTCGCGCGCGTACTTCCAGCCTTCCTCATAATCCTGACCGCTGGGGGCGGGACCGACGGTGCCGACGACGACGATGTCCGGATATGCGGCTTTGACGGCGTCGAAAATCTGCTGGAAGCGGTTCTTGAACACGTCGTCGATAAGATCCTCATTGCCGATGCCGAGGTATTCGAGGCCGAACGGCTCCGGATGGCCCATGGCGGCACGCTTGGCACCCCATTCGGTGGCGGTGCTGCCGTTGCAGAATTCGATGAGGTGGAGCACTTCATCGATGTAAGCGGGCATATCCTCCTGCGCCACCGGCACCGGGCCTTGGCTGGTGTTTTGGCAGCTCACGCCGGCGGGCAGCACCGGCAGCGGCTTGGCGCCGATTGTTTCGCACAGGCACAGGTATTCGTAGTAGCCGATGCGGAATGACTGGTGGTAGCCCCAGAGGTTGAAGTTGTGCGGACGATGCTCGACCGGTCCAATGGTGCGGTCCCAGTGGTACATGTTGTCCATGCCGAGGCCGTGGGTGATGCAGCCGCCGGGGAATCGCATGAATCGTGGTTTGAGGTCGGCGAGCGCCTCCACCAAATCCGGGCGGAAGTGCTTGAGGCCGCGGTAGGTGGTGCGTGGATCCAAGGTGACGAAGTCGAGGTCGATGACGCCTTCGCCGGCGAAGGCCAGACGCAATGTGCCCTGTGTGGCCACGCTCGAGCCGGCATCGCCGTGCTCAGGAACGGTCAGCGAGGCTTGGTATGTCGTCCATGCCGAGGCTGAGACGGTGATGGTGTTTTCGGCGATGATGCTGCCGTCGTCTCCGCGCAGCGAGACCGTCACCGGCATCGCGCTTTCCGATCGCACGCGCATCCAGGCGGTGAAATCGTAGGTTTCTCCGGCACGGAACACCATGCCGTCCCAGCCGGTGTTGTCCAGCGCGGCAGGGGCATGTTCGACTTCCACCGTCGCGTAATGCGGGTTTTCGGTGGCAACCGGGTCATTGTCATGGATACCGAAGGCTGCGAACGAGCCTTCCGGCACGATTTTGCGCCAGAAGCTGTAGTTGCTCCAATCGATGGAGTCGGCGCGGTTGTATTCGAAGGCGCCGTTCTGCACGAGGTCGGCGTTGAGGCCGCCGTCGCCGGAGTAGCTGATGTCTTCGAAGAAGATGCCCCACAGGTCGGTGCTGATGGCGCGCACGCCCGCTTTGTCGAGTGTGGCGGTGAGTTTGTCGGTCATGGTGTGGCCGTCAGCCGGATATTCGTCAGCCGGGGCGACGGAAACGGTGGTTGGGATCGTCATCGAACCTCTCTTTTCGTTCGGGATCGCTATGGGGGCTGTGTCGCGGAAAGCAGGACGCCGTCATGCGAACCGTATATGTATCGTTACATATACTAGCGCAAATCCAATCATCCGCAATGGAGGCAATATATCGGTGAGTCTTTGTATTTGCAACGATTTTACAGAATCAAGAGAATATAATATCGTTACATATCAATCATAAGTTTTCAAGGAGCGGCATATGACCAGCAGCACACCGACGCTACGCGACGTGGCCGCGGAAGCGGGCGTCTCCCCCATGACCGCGTCGAACGCGCTGCGCGGCAAGCCAGGCGTCAAGGAATCGACCCGCGCCAAAGTGATCGCCGCAGCGAAGAAACTCAATTACCGCATCAATCTGACGGCCAGCATGCTCAAATCGGGCCGCAGCAACATCATCCACGTCATCGTCAACGAATTCGATTCGCCCTTCTATTCAAAGCTCACGCAGGCGTTGAGCAACGAAATCGTGTCCCGCGGACTTATTCCATTCATCGAGCAGACGCAGTATTCGCCGGACGCTGCCGAGCACGCGCTGAGCAGCAATCCGTTCTCCGGGCAGCTGTTCGATGGCGAGATTCTGCACGCCACAGGCTTGGGCACAAATGTGCCGCTGTCCAAACTCAATGGCGGCAGACCATTCGTGCTGCTGGACGCCTGCGAGGAGACGCCGACCGTCGATGCCGTGAACTTCCCCAACGAGGAGGCCGAACGCGCGGCGATGCAGCATCTCATCGACCGCGGATGCCGCAATATCGCGATCGTCGGCCACCGGTTCGCCCCCCCGCGCCGATCTGGCGCATGCCCAGAACGCGTTCGCTCTGCGATTGCGCGGCGCATGCGGAGCGCTGTCCGACGCCGGACTGCCCTATGACGAGTCGATGGTATTCGAAGCCGGGGATGTGGCCAATGGCATCATCGCCGGGCATGCGATTGCGGAACGTATTCTCGCCGCACGGAGCGGACATGGTGGCACCGAGTTCGACGGCGCGTGCTGCGCCAACGATTTCGCGGCGTTCGGCGTGATACGCGGCTCGTGGACCGCGGACTGCGCGTGCCGCAGGACGTGAAGGTGATCGGTTTCGACGGCGTGACCTCCGGCTCGTACACGACGCCGGCGTTGAGCACCATCCAGGTCGATTTCACGCAGCTTGCGAAATTCTCGGTCGATATGCTGTCCGAACGTATCGATCATGGAACAGACGAGGCGTTGCCGCCAAGACGGGCCATCATCGGCTACCAGCTGGTGGACCGGGAATCGACCGCGGTCTGAGGATGACGCCCCGATGGCAGGCAATCCGCCATAGGCAGCAGCCTTCGCGGCCAATCCCACTCAATCGGAATCACTCAATCGGAATCAATCGCCATCATTCATCAAGGAATCTCTAGGAGCATCATGAGCATCGACACCCAGGCCTATCTGTTCGTGCATTTCATCGGCGAGGAACGCAATCCCACCGACGAACAGCTGTACTTCGCGCTGAGCCGCGACGGCGTGCATTGGAGGGATCTGCGCCCGGCCGGCAGTCCGGCGTTGACGTGGCTAGGCGGCGAGAAGGGCGTGCGCGACCCGCATATTGTGCGCGACCCACGTGGTGGATTCCACATTGTGGCCACCGATTTGAGCATCTATTACCGTGGCGGCTGGGGGCCGAACGATGGCGCCACCACGAATGGATCGACCGGCCTGGTGATCTGGGACTCCCCTGACCTGGTCCATTGGAGCGAGCCGCGCCTGGTGGACGTGGCCTCGAAGATTCCGGACGCTGGCATGGCTTGGGCTCCGGAGGCGAATTGGGATCCGGATCGCGGGCAGTGGATCGTGTTCTGGTCCACGAAGAGCAACGCCGAAAGCTCCGCGGATCCGTTGGCCAACGAGCTCGGCGATCCGACGAATGTGTATTATGCGACGACCGTTGATTTCAGGATGTTCTCCGATCCGGTCAAGTGGATCGATCGTAAGAATGTGATCATCGATTCGACCATGCTGCGCGACGATGACGGCTGGTGGTACCGCGCGTCCAAGGACTCGGAAATCACCATCGAACGCACCCGTAACCCGTATGCGACGACCTACGAGGTGCTGCGCACCGACGACCCGAATGAGTGGTCGTATGTGGGCACGCTCACCGACATCTTCGGCAATGGCCGGTATTCCATGCACTACTTGGAAGGGCCGGAACTGTTCCGTTACAACGACGAAGACGTGAAGGTGATCAACGGCAGGACCATGCCATTCGGCTGATGTGCGACCAGTACGCGGAGTCCAAGGGCTACCTGTCGTTCCGCGCCGCCTCGCTCGCCTCGCATGATCCGGCCGATTGGCAGCGCGCAGACGATATCGATTTCGGCGCGCTGAAGAAGCGTCACGGCGCGATTCTGCCGCATCACCGGCCGCCGAATACGACGCCATCGAAACCGCCTTCGCCCTGTAGGCGGCGCGATTGCCCATCCGTCGCAACCGCTCAGGCGCGGCGGATGGCGAAGATGCGGGCGGACGGCTGCTTGGAGGTGGCCGCGTTGAGCCGGACCGTCTCGGGGTCCATGCGCTCGACGGTCCACGGCTTGGCGTCGGGCGCATGCTCGGGAACGGCCGGATTCGGGAAGATCTGCTCGATATGGCAGTCCTCGGACAGCGGCACGTTCACGGAAGGCGTGCCGCCACGTCGCCAGACGATGATGTAATCGCACGGATCGTCGTCCTCCGACGGGAGGAATGACGGATGGCGCAGACCGACGACGAGCCAATCGCCATCGAAATCAGGCAGACGGGCCGGCCAGAACGGCACCAATTCCTGCTGCTCGGTCAGCACACGGCGGTGCAAGGCCACCGCATCCCGCACCAAGGCAAGCCGATGCTCGTCCATGCGGTCAATGAATCCGGACAGGTACAACCTGCCGAGTATGCCCGTGGCCAGCGTGAAGACGGCGGTCTCATCGTCCATCTCCTGCTGGGCGTAACCCCAGTTGCCTTGCTGTTCCGGCAGGATCGTCAGTCCGGCGCCGGCGGCGATCGCGGCGTAAATCAGCGGATCACACTGGTCGGAGGTGGATTGCAGATCCAATCGCTGCAACTGCGCGTAATCGGCGCGCATCGCACCGGAACCGCAGTTTTCGATCATAACGTCCGGATGGCGGCGGCGCAGGTCGTCCAGCCAATCCAAATAGGCACGGCAGTGGCCAAGCAGGCCAGCGCCGGCGGATTCGGCGTCGAGATCAGTACCGACGCCGGGGACGGTGTTGTAGTCGAATTTGAAGAAGACCGCGCCGAAATCGTCAATCAGCCGGTCGACGGTGCGAGTGACGTGCTCGCGTGCGGCGGGCGAGCGGAAGTCAAGCAGGTACCGGCCCGAATCACAGACGCGCACACCGTGGCGCTGGAAGAACGCGTCATCGGGCAGACTTTGGGCGAGCGGCGATTTCACACCGATCACCTCAGGCTCGAGCCACAATCCCAAGCCCATGCCATGCGCGCGGATGGTGTCGGCCAAACCCTTGAGTCCAGCTTCGCCGAAACGGTTCGTGGAGGCTGCCATTCTCCGACCATATCCCACCAACCGCCGTCCGTGCTGTCGTACCAGCCGGCGTCGATGCAGAAGATGTCCGCGCCGACGCGTGCCGCGCCCTCGACGAGCGGCAGCTCCTTCTCCAAGCGCGGGTCGCCGAACAGGGTGTTCATGTAATCGTTGTAGATGACGAGTCCCTGCGTGCGTTCGAACTGCTCGGAACGACCCAATTCGCGAGCCTTGGCGGCACGCAACGCACGGCGCTGCAATGTCATTTCGGCGACGGACTGCTGCCAATCGCCGGCCGAGATCGCGAAGGAGACCGGCACCGATTCGAAATCGTGGCCTTCACCCAGCTCCGTATACCAATGGTGGTCCTGATATTCCGGTCCGAACGCGCTGATGTGCAAACCGGGATCATCCTCGCCGATCTCCCATTCCCATGGGCCGTTGTGCTCGATCTGCCACATCACGGAGAAGTCGCGCGATTGGCGGCGCGAACCCTCCACCTGCACGATACCGGCCGGCTCATGCACGCCGGTGCTCCATGTGGAGGCGGAGCTCATGGCGAATCGCGAGCTGGACTGGCCGGGATTGATCACTTGATTGCGATTGCGCACCGACACGTCGCGCAGCGGACGGCTGCGCCAATCGTTTTCCACCGCCCACGCGGAATCACCCCAGAATACGCGGGAATGGTCGATTTTGCCGCAGTTGACGCGCATCGGCACCGTCAGATTCAACGACGACACCGCCTCGATAGGCAGCGGGTGCGCGGAGCTCAACCGCGTGTAGGTACGCACTGCGGACAGACCCGGGAACGCTTCG
>ENA-OQCR01000044-OQCR01000044.1-human-gut-metagenome-genome-assembly--contig:-NODE-44-length-17995-cov-1.302272_pt1 | contig 17995 bp, 11 predicted proteins | sample MGYA00242763_ERZ504589 | MGnify/ENA primary metagenome ERZ504589 (study PRJEB26092, sample SAMD00036321) | human gut metagenome | host: Homo sapiens | study: EMG produced TPA metagenomics assembly of...
TTCTTTCTCCAGACGAGCTTCCCTACGCTCAGCATTTTCCATTACTGCGGTCTTTTTATCACAGAACTGAACCTTATCCGAAAGCTGTTCCTGTCTTTCCACCTGTGTCTCATTGACTTCCTGTACCATCGCATTTAATTCTGGAACCTGAAAAATTCCGTTATCAGGGAGAATCAACACTTCATGAACGGAAGATGGGATGACAAAGTAATCACTTCCCAAACATTCCCCAATCTGTTTACGAATATCTTCCTGCAGTAACAGGGAAGCCCCATTCATCTTAGATTCATTGGTAAGGCAGAACATTGGATTCTCCACAGTTTCCATATCCAGTTTTTCATTCAAAAGATTCTTTGGTGTTCCTCCAAAAATCATGGATTCGACAATCTGTGTCATATCCACCAGTTGCACTCCTCTGTTCTTATCTGCCATCATCGCATCTGCCTGAATCTGTTCGACAGATACTCCCCATTCGTTCATCAGAGAAACAGTTACCGGAATACTGCTGATTCCCTCTCCATTTTCCTCCAGATTTACTGCATAATAAGCTGCAAAATCTCCGTGTTCTGTGACTACTTTGTCTGCCAAACGATCGGTATTCCATTCTTTGTCACAAATTCTCATCTGTAATTTGTCCTTCATCTTTTCATAATCAAGAATATCCGGAACTCCCATATCAAAAAATTCTGCTTTTCCCTGTGCCTCAATACGCATATCAGCCACATCGCCAACACAAGAGTCTACATCTTTTCCATGAATATATTCCTGGTAGAGGGAATCCAGATAGACTGTCGGTACGATTCTCTGATCTCCGTTTGGAATCGTAATACCTGTCAACTTCAACCCGTTGTTTTTTTCTACTTCCTGCAGTTTAATTTCTGCGTCCTTATAAGACTCTGGCAGATACTCCTTTACATTGTCTTTGACATATTCATAAAATTCTTTTCTGTTCATCATACGCTTTTACCCCTTTCTGATCATGTGATGGTTCATTCTTTTTCTGCTGACCATCTGCTCGGCTTTCTTCTGATAAGCCATCATTCTCTTTAAAGTTTTCTCCTGGTTTTTTCGTGCTTCCTGTCTTTTTTCCATTGCTTTCATCATAGTTTTTTATTCCTTTCTGTGATTTTTTTGTATGAAAAGGGAGCCTCAAATAGAAGCTCCCAATCATAACCGTTGGTTCCTTATTTGCTTTTCCTTTTTCTGCAGATATAAAGTCCTGCCATACCTCCTGTGGAGATTACCAGAAGCAGAATCGGCAGCCAAATATTCGTGCTGTCACCTGTTTTTGGTGCATTTGATACCTTTGTCTCTTCATGGGACTGTGGTGTATCCGGTGTGTTCGGTGTTTCTGGAACTTCCGGTTTCTCATTTGTCAGATTAAAAGTGACTTCTACAACCGGCGTACTGTCGTCTGCGTAGGCAAATGTCACTTCATGCTTGGTCTGATCCAGTGTGTATCCATCCAGTGTTTTTGTTTCCACCAGATAATACTTGATAGCGGTATCATATTTGCCATTCTTAAATGTGGCAATCTCATACAGCTTGCTTTCTGCATGACCGGCAGCATCTGTCTTTAAGGTTTCCAGAACTTTTCCTTTACTGTCACGGAGTTCAAATTCTACCCCTTTCAGCGGTTCTCCTGATGATTTATCTGTCTTATTGAGAATCACTTTTCCCTTGGCAGTATCATCTTTCATAGCCACTTTCTGGATTTCTCCGTTATCTTTCACCTCAAATGTCACATCGGCTGTCAGAAGATATCCTTTCGGTGCCTGCTCTTCACGTAAGGTATATTTACCGATTGGCAGTTTTTCGATATAGTGTGCTTCCTCTGTGGAAGTCCAGCTCTCTACTACCTGATCATCCTTATCGAGAATCGTCAGTTTCGCACCTGGAATCTCAGTTTCTCCTGTGATATCAGTCTTACTGATCTCTACTTTTGTCACATCATCTTTCATCTCATGCTTCTGAACCTCTGCTGTATTCTCTACTGTGAAAGTAATACTTTCTGCAGTGACATATCCATCTGCCGGTTTTGTCTCTGTCATGGTGTATTTCTTACCAACAACCAGTTCTTTGATCACATGGGATTCTTCCGTAGAAGTCCATTCATCTACTGTATTGCCATCTGAATCCGTTACTTTCAGGTGTGCACCTGGAAGTTCTTTACCTGTTGTCAGGTCTGTTTTGGACAGCTCCACTGTGGTTGGCTGATTTTCAAAAGTAAAGTCGTAGCTTACTTCTGCCTGGTCTTCTCCGGCATATTCAAAGGTAAATTCCTGTACTTCATCTGTTGTAACAAATCCGTCCGGCGCAAAGACCTCTTTCACATAGTATTTTCCATCTACCGGAAGATCTGCCGTAAAAGTAATCTGTCCTTTTTCATCCGTTACTCGCTGCTCGATCAGACTGTCTTTCTCAAGGAGTACCTCGCCCTTTACATTTTTGATATCTTCACTGGTATAAAGACCGAAGACACCACCTGCAAGGACACGGTCTGTATCTTTTTCTTTCTTCACAACCGTAACCTTTACTTTCTGACGGGCATTCTGCCATTTCTCATCATAAGTAATGACTGGTGTGTCCTGATCACGGTAGGAAAGATCAACATATCTCGGCTCTTTATCCAGCATATAACCATGGGCAGTTTTTACTTCCTTCACATAGTACTTGCCAGCCGGTAGATCTCCCATCTGTGCAATACCATTGGAATCCGTAGTAATGGTTCCCACTTTTTCATCTGCTTTGAAATAATCTTCGCTGACACCATCTGCCGCTTTGATATCTTCCGCAGCAAATACATCGAAAGTTACATTTGAAAGGCTTCCGGTTACATACTCAAAGAGATGCTCCACAGTACCTTTTACATTGTCCAGAAGTGTCACTTTATCCAAAAACTCTCCATTTTTGTTTAATGATCAGAAGTCCTGTTGGAACTTCATCTTTCATCTCTACTTTCTGAATCTCTGCGGTATCTTCCAGCGTGAACTTCACATCCGTTGCTTTCAAATAACCATAAGGTGCCATTTCCTCACGAAGGGTGTATTCCTCACCAACTGTCAGTCGTTTGATCACATGTGGCTGATCTTTTACAGAAGTCCACTGATCCACAACATTTCCTTCTTTATCGAGAACGGTGAGTTTTGCCCCATCCAGTTCCACACCTGTTGTTACATCAGATTTTGTGATTTCAACTGTTGTTGGCTGGTTCTTTTTCACAGTTTTCAGTTTTACTGTCTTCACATCCTGTCCCCGATAATAAGCATCCAGATTCAGCACTTCATCAGAGGATACAAATCCAGCCGGTGCTTTTAACTCTTTCACATAATACTGTCCAAGTGGCAGATCCAGCGTACATACTGCAAGACCATCATTATCAGAAGTCATTTTCTGTAAGAGTGTATCTGCTTTCACAATCACTTTTCCATCTGCCTTGATATCCTCTTTGTTATAGATACCAAAGACAGCCCCTGCTACGGTTGCACCATTCTCTGCATCCTGTTTTTCTACCTGGATTGCAACTTTCTGTCGGTCATCGCCAACAGTCACTTCCTGTTCAATCACAGGTGTATCCTGATCGGCATAGACAAATGCGACTTCTGATCTATCATGGTTTAGAACGAATCCTTCCGGTGCAATCTTTTCTACCACATAGTACGAACCAAGCGGCAGATTCTCTGCAACTGCTTTTCCGTCTTCCCCGGTCGTAACAGTTGTTACCAGTGCATCCTTCGCATAGATCAGCTGCCTGTTTCCGTTTTCATCTTTCTGATAATCCGGTGTATAGATATTTTCAGCTGCATAGACATTAAATTCCGCACCCTTCAGGTATCTTTCTTCATAAACAAAATCCTTTTTAAATCCGGTCAGCATCTCACCTTTTTTATAGATTTTCAGCTTTCCTTTTACTGGATGGTTCTCGTAATCTACCGTAATAATGGCATCTCCGCTCTCAGAATCCATCTGGTATGCTGTGTTTGCATCCACTGCAATCTCTACATAGTTCTTGTTGATTGTGTACCCTTCCGGTGCATTGACTTCCTCAATCCGGTAATGTCCGATTTTCAGATTCTTCGGCATGATCAGATATCCCTGACTGTCCGTAAAATAGGACTTGTGAGTGGTTGTCACTGGGTAAGTTGTTACCTGTTCCACGTACTTTTTGTTGTCAAGGTCGTACACTTTGAATTCTGTTCCTGCAATCAGGACGGATTTTTTTGTTTCATCGTCTTTTTTCACGATTTTCAGTTTTGCCTTAAACTCTTCATCCAGAAGCACACGCCAGATCTGCGGCTCATTTGGATGATGCTCCGTGATATTCACTTCAAAATCATCGATCGGCTTGTAATTGTGCGGTGTTGTAGTTTCACGCACGATATAGCTTCCAAATGGTAATGGAATACTGCAGGCATATCCTTTGTCATCTGTGAAAATCTCCGTTGCTCCATTTTCTCCACTCACTACTGGTTTGGCAGAATCAAAATCATAGCTTCCATCTGCTTTCTTTGTAAGGGAAGATTTCAGATAAACTGTAAATCCAGCTCCGGATAACAGATCTGCATCTGTCTTTCCATTGTTGGCTGCTTTGATGATCTGGAATGGCTGCTTGATGACCTGCTCACTGGAAGTGCACTCTCTTTTTACTTCTGCTGTCATATCTCCTTCATAACTGCAGGTAAGATCATGCTCTTCTGTATCTGCCAGGTATCCAATCGGCGGAGTAATCTCTTTGACATAATATTTGCCAAGATATAAGCCATTTACAGAAGACTGTCCTTTGTCATCTGTTGTAAGAGAAGCCACCTGTTCTCCTGCTTTATAAATAGTTCCAGTTGCTCCATCCGGATGCACGATATCTTCACGGGCATACAGACCATAAACTGCACCTTTCAGTGTGGCATCTCCCTGTGGTACTGCTTTTCCTGTTTCTTTATCAACTTTGAATAAATTGATCTTTGCTGTCACACGGTCATTGCTGAAGGTATGGGCAAATGATACGGTTGCTTCTTTATCATTGGTGTAAGAAAACTTGAACGTATACACATCTTCTGTATTTCTTACATAGCCTTCCGGCGCCTGATCTTCTTTTACAGAATAGGAATATCCAATCGGAAGATCTGCTGTAAATTTTGCAGTTCCATCTGCTCCAGTAGTTGCTTTCTCAATCAGTGTTCCTTTTTTCACAACAACGGTTCCGTCTGCATTTCTGATATCATCGGATACATACATAGCAAAAATACCGCCTTTCAGTGGTTTCTTGGTGTCTTTATCCTTTTTTACTACGGAAACATCTGCTTTCTGTCTCTCGTTGTTAAAAGTCACATCTGCAAATACAACTTCTTTGTTCTGACCAGCATAAGTTAGAGTCACTGACTTTTCTTCGCTGCCGTTATAGAAGGAGTCCGGTGCTTTTGTTTCTTTTACCACGTAGGTTCCAAGATGCAGGTTTTTCAGTGTGACAGAACCATTCTCACCTGTTGTCAGATTTTCTTTTACAAGGTCACCTTTGCTGTACACTTTTGTGCCATAAGCTGTTACGATATCTGCCCCGGCATACACGTTATACACTGCATTTTTCTGTCTGCGGTTTTCATACTGAAATACCGTTCCATTTTCACTGACATCTGCTCCGGTCAGAACCTGTCCTTCTTTGTAAATGGTAAGCTCTGCCAGCTGTTCCTTATTTTCCACGGTTACAGCTGAGGTCTTACTTGCTACCAGTTTTACATTTGTTGCCGTTGCATTTACTACATATCCCTGTGGTGCTGTGATTTCTTTCAGATAAACGGTATCCTGTGTCTTGATGATCGTAACAGAAGATTTTCCATTCTTATCCGTTGCCGGCATCTGAGTGATCAGCTTTGTACAAGCCTCATCGCTGTATACACCGAATACTGCACCTGCAAGATTGACATCCGCTGTATCGTCTTTCTTTACGATTTCGATCTTAGCCTGTTCAATCCAGGACACCTTTAAGCTTACATATTTTTCATCAGCAACACCTTCTCCAAATACAAATGCCAAATCCTGAACACTTGCATTCGTAGTCAGTTTATATGCTGAGTAATCTTTTGTAATACTTCCCTTCATTTTTGCAGAAAAAGTAGCATTTACATCTTTTGTCTGTGTCAGAGGCGCAGAAAGATAAAACGTGGTTCCTCCTCCAATTGTTACGCTTGCACCTGCCGCACTTACATTTCCAGTAGATACATTATGGAGCTTTACTCCTTTTGGTAAGTCCATTGTGATTTTCTGCTGGGAAGATGCGTTGAACTGAATGTTCTCCGTTCTCTGAACATTTCCATCTACATAAGCTTTTACATCCGGCTTTGAAAATGACATCGCTACATCTGGTATTTCCGGCTTATTCACACAATAATTATAGAGTTCTTTTGCCAAAGCCTCTCCTGTAGCATTTGTTCCGTAAAATGCATCACTACTTCCGTTGGCATATGATGCAGCCATGTGAATAATGATGAATCTTTTTCCTTCTGAAAAATCCGTGTGTTTATTCGCAAAAAAGCTTTCACTTCCTGCGGCATCTGTACCGTAATAACACACTTTTGCTAACGCCTGATTGTCTCCAATCTTTGTAATTGTATAATTTCCAGATCCAGGTCCTGGCTTTGCTGGCTGTACACAATACGCAGTTGCTCTGACGCTTCCGTAGCTGATATAGTACGGCTCTGTCAGATAGTCCAAGATTATAATCTGCATATCTATACAGTGGTCCTTTTTCAATTGTTACCTGCTGTGTACTTCTTGCTGAATAAGCTGAAACTGCTTCAAATGTTGCAATCTCTCCCTCTTCCATAGCCTCAAGATCCACACCTTCGTCTCCTGCCTGTTCCAAAACATCATGAAGCTCTAACCCTGATTCTTCATCATAGGTATCCTGATTCTGTGCCTGCTCTACCAAATCATCAAATTCATCAGCGTCAATATCGGTAACCTCCGAGTCTGCTTCGGAATCCTCCGCTTCCTCTGTCTGCTGCTCACTTACAGCTGTTTCGGATTCGGTCACTGCTTCACTCCCTGCCACCTCTGTCTGAGCTTCAGTTGCTTTCTCACGCACAATCAGTTTTCGGCTGATCTGATACTTCGGATGCTCCTGATTTACCGGTTCCACATAATAGACCGCTTTGTAAGTGTCCGCATGATCTGTCGTAAAATCCTCATCCTTGTCATTCTTTGCTTCCTCAAATGTGACTTTGACCTTGTTATCATCCTTGATTTCCAGTCCGGTATAATCCGATTTCACATCAAATACACTGCCAGCTTCCATTTCATAATCTTTGGCAGTCACTACCTCATCTTCATCCAGAAGGTCTTTCACTTCCTCATAAAGTGGCGGTTTTTCCTCTGGCTGGATCTCCGCTGCATATGCTGTCATCGGAGATAACACTGTACTAAGCATTGTCATGCCTGCCAGCAAGCCAGATACTACTTTTCTAAAATTACCTTTTTTTCTTCATGCTAAGGTCCTCTCTTTCATATATTTGTATTAAAACAGACAGTCCTTAGACTGCCTGCAATACACTACTTATCGTTGTGGAAAAATCAGATTGAACTGTACATTTCCCTCACCGGGATCGACCATCTCCACAGTTGCTTCATACTGTCTCCCTGTTTTTCTTGATACCAGATCCTTATAATGGATTTTTCCTTTAGACAGGAACTTCTTTGCTGTCGCCTTATCCATCTTTTTCCCTTGGCTTGCAAGAAATTTATCATTCTTCCATAAGGTAAAAGCACAGTTCCGGTCAGAACAGTAAAAGTTTACTTTCCCTTCCCTGACATCTGCTCCACAGCGGGGACATTTGCCAATGACTTCTCCTTTTGCCTTTCCCTGAAACTGATTTTTCTTCTCTTCTGAAATCCCCTGATATCTGGCAACCAGTTCCTGCATCAGCTCTGTAATCCCATTTAGGAATTCATCTGCTGTCTCTGTATTCTGGGCAATATGATTCAATGCCATTTCCCACTCTGCGGTCATCTTCGGAGATTTAATCTCATCCGGTAGAACCGTAATCAGCACATTTCCACCATCTGTCGGCACCAGATTTTTCTTTTCCCTTTTCACAAAGCCAGACTGAATCAGTTTTTCAATGATTGCTGCCCTTGTTGCAGGAGTACCAAGTCCTTTCTTTTCTGTATCTTCGGTCAGCTCTTCATTCCCTGCACGTTCCATCGCAGAAAGCAGGGTATCTTCTGTGTACTGTTTCGGTGGCTGTGTAAAATGCTCCGATACAAAAGAATCACAGGGACCATAATGCTTGCCTGCCCAGATATCCAACTCCGGCTCTTCTTTTTCTGCAATGATTCCAAAGAACTGTTTCAGTTTTTTCTCAATTGTCTTGAACCCTTCCTGTTTTGTTTTCTTTGCATTGAGATAAAACGTATGATAATTGCAGGTAATCTGACATTTATGACTCTCATAAATATAAGGCTCTGCAGTTGCTGTCAGAACCCTGGCACTGATCAAATACAAAATCTTGCGGCTTCGTTCTTTCAGTTCACCAATATCTGCTTTGGCTACTTCCATGGTTGGGATAATCGCATGGTGATCAGATACTTTCTTTGAATTTAATACCTTACTCACGTCCAGTTGATATTCCAGACCTTCAGCATAAGGCATTTTCCCAAATAACATCTGAATCAGAGTTTCTGTGCTTTCTCCCATCTCATCTGTCAGATACTGGCTGTCTGTTCTCGGATAAGTGACAAGCTTCTGCTCATACATCTCCTGCACAGCATCCAATGTCTGCTGTGCGGTATAGCCAAACATTCTGTTAGCTTCCCTCTGCAGGGTGGTCAGATCATAGAGTTTTGGAGGGCGGACCGTTTTCTCTTTCACATCATCCTTCTCCACTTCGCACATACGCTCCTGACACTCTGCAGCCACTTTATCTGCATCTTCTTTTTTCTGAAAATGCTCTGTGACCGCATCCATATCGTCAAACTTGATATGAGCCATATAATATTTTTCTTTGGTAAATTCCTTGATCTTCTGATTTCGATCCACGATCATGGCAAGTGTTGGTGTCTGTACTCTTCCAACTTTCAGATTCTGGTTATACAGAACGGAAAAAAGACGGCTCGCATTGATTCCCACCAGCCAGTCTGCCTTTGCCCTGCAAAGTGCTGACTGATAGAGACTGTCATAACACGAACCGTCTTTTAATGACGAAAATCCATCTTTAATTGCCTGTTCTTCCATGGAAGAGATCCAGAGTCGCTTCATCGGCTTTTTACATCCTGCCTGCTCATACACCAGACGAAAGATTAACTCTCCTTCACGTCCTGCATCAGTAGCACAGATCACTTCATCTACTTTGGAATCTCTCATCAGTTTCTTTAAGATTTCCGAACTGCTTTTTTGTGTCCTCCAAAAATCTTGTGTTTCCAACATTCCGGCACAATCGGCAGATCTTCATATCTCCATTTTTTATATTTTTCATCGTATTCCGATGCATCACATAATCCAACCAGATGTCCTACGCACCAGGAAACGATATAACCGTTTCCCTCCACGTAGCCATCTTTTCTTGTTCTGGCTCCAAGCACGGAAGCCAGTGCCATCGCAACCGATGGCTTTTCTGCAATCACTAATTTCATTTACTCCTGCTCCTCTTCTTCATCTTCCAGCACATTATCGTCAAAATCTTCATCTCTCAGGATTTCCGGTTCTGTACTTTCTTCCTGCTCATCTGCATCGTCTACTTCCCGCTTTTCAGACTCTGAATCTTCGGATTCCTCTTCATCCTCTTCCATCTCATCCTCGTCATCATATTCATGCTTCGGTTTATAGACTTTGAAGTAATATCCTCCTGCCGCAGCTCCGACTGCTACCAGTGCAATCAGAAGATACGTTCCAAATGGACTTTTATCTTCAGGCATCTGAATATCATCCTCTACCTTATCTTTCTCGGCTGTCTCTGTCGTTTCCGTCTTTTCTTCCTCTGCTTTTTTCTCTGGTTCTGCATAAACAGTATCTACTTCCGGAAGTGTCACGGAATCAGAAAGCGTGAAGTTCATCAGATCTTTCTCACTGACTTCGGTAAGGAAATACACATTATCCTGAGATTTTGAATTATCAATAATCAGATAGAAAATCTTACCACTCTTAGTTGAAATGGTATAAAACTCTTTTGTGCCTTCTGTAGCTGTTTTAGTAACAGAATCTGCTGTCTCACCTTCTTTATTAAGCTGTTCCTCGATACCTGTCACTGTCCGATCATCCACGGTTCCTTTTGCATCTGTTGGCTCAGAAGCCTGTGCATCCTGCGGAAGTGGTGAAGTCGTTGTTTTCTCAGTCCCAGTTTCATCTGCACTGGTCGTAGTTGCCATTACGCCATTACTGTCACTGGAGGTTTTCTGTTTCTCTGCCTGCTTCTTTGCCCATTCATAATAAGGATTCTGCAGTACATATTTCTCAGAAGTATTTCCGGCACCATCCGTTACCGTGATTTCAATCTGTTTTGTTGTAAAATCTTTCTGTGTCAGTTGCACTCTCAGCATTCCATCCTTCAGATCTGTATAAGTGGTGCCATTAACTGTCACAGAAGTAATGCCGGAAACGGTATCATTTCCCTGAATCGTCAGTACACCATCTGTCAGAGATGCAGAAAGCGTAGGCTTTTCTGTGTCATAACACTTAATAGAGCGATTCTGCTCATAGACCTTCCCCTCACCATCAGTCACCCGCACGTACACTGTCTGATTTCCAGTGATCGTGATACTTCCACTTCCTGTTACATCCTGCCAGCTTCCATCTTTTCCTGCTTTTGCTTCCATCTTTGCTATTGAGAAACCTTCCGGCATATGGCTGGCATCTACCGTAACAGCAATGGTTGTTTCTCCCTGTTTCCAGCCATCCGGCTTCTCAATCGTGATTGCAGGTGTAGTATTCTCAGCTGCATAAGCAGTCTGTGTCTGGAGCAAAGGTGTTGTCAGGCAAAGAAATGTCGTTGCTGCAAGCAAGCTCTTTTTTACCCTGCTTTTAGTAATTGTTCTCTTCTTCTGTTTCATTTTTTCCAGATTCATCATCGGCTTTTGTTTCCTCCTTCTGTATTTCTACCCTGCCGGCAGTTCATTTTTCATTCTCTTTTTGAAAGCTTCCAATTCCGGAATACTCATATCCATTGCACGGATAATTCTTACAATTTCCAGATTTTCCGCTTCTGTTTTTGCAATCTCCGCAGCTTGAACCGCTTTAAATCTGCTTCATATCTGGCTTTGGAGGCTTCCATTTTTTCCTTGGCTTTCTCATAATCTGCCGTTGCTTTTTCAAGACTTTTCATCGCTTCTCCTTTCCGGACGGCTGATGCAGCCGCCCTTTTTTCTTACCATCGTCCGAATCCATAGAAATGACTCTGCCAGTATGGGGAATTGATGGACGTATACTGCACCGGATGTCCACAATGGATCATCTGACCATTGCCTACATAGATTCCGATATGCGTTACCGGAACTCCTGCATCATAAGTGCCTGTAAAAAGATCAGATCTCCCGGCTGTGCTTCTGACTGAGATACCGGCGTGCAGATGTCATACAGTCCCTGTGCAGTCAATCTTCCTGTATTCCTTACACCAGAGTTTGTCAGGCAGTAACTTACGAATCCAGAACAGTCAAATCCACTTGGCGAATATCCACCCCACACATACGGTGTCCCAAGATATCTCGCTGCTTCATTTAACAAACGCTGTGCTGCTTCACTGGTATATTCATTGCCGCCAAATCCTGCCCCTTCTCCTGTTTCCAGATAAAAGATCGGGTTTAACCGCTCTCCATTTTTCAGAAGTTCAATGTGAAGATGGCTTTCCTGTAGTAATTTCCAGTTATTTCCTACAAGCCCTATCTCATCACCTTTCGTGACGGATGCTCCTGCAGATACACTCCGGCTGCTTAAATGTGCATACCGCAGTTCATAGCCTTTACTGTCCTTGATCACAACATAATTGCCATAGCTGTCGTTATAAGCAGAAGTTGTAACCGTTCCGGTCAGCCTGCCATTACTTTTGTCCCTTCCGGTGCTCCGATATCCATACCATTATGAAGCTGATTTGCTCCTGATATTGGATGAATCCTGTATCCATAATAGCTGGTCACACTGGAATACCAGTTAAAATCAACCGGTGTTGCAAACATCTGTAAATTGCCTTTTGTATCGTTGTAGGCACTGAACAGTTCTTTCTGGAAAAATCCCAGCCTGTCCTGACAGATTGACATCAGGTTTCCACTATTTAAGGTGACATTCAGCACATCTACATCTCTTGTCCTGGTCACTTCCACTTCATTGCTTCCATTATCATCTGCCAGATAACATTCCCATGTTTGATGTCCATGTGCAGATGCTGCCGCATGACTGTCATAATAGACATCAAACTGTACACCGTATCTTGCGAAAGCTCCGGTATCTTCTACAGTATATTCGACACCATTCATAACTACCTTTGTTCCCATTGGTACAAACGGATTGGAAGCATCTACTGCTAAGGTATGATTGGCTGTTGGATATGCTCCACTGGCAGTCGGTCCTCCGCTCCAAATACCACAACAGATCGGACAGTTACAATATCCACTGGTCACTACTTGTCCCAAAGATTCTCCAACTCTTACAGTTGCTGTCTCTGTCACAGTCTCATTGACTGCTTCAGTAGTCAGATGATATTGCTCTGCAAACAAGGCATCCAGCTCCGGCTTGACCTGTTCAAAAGTAAATTCTTCATACTTTGCTGACAGATAACTGATCAGAATAAACGGATCATGCTCAATAGGTCCGATATCATATCGGTATTCCTCATGTCCCGGTTCTTCAGATTCCATGTTGTTGATTCGCTCCTGCAGATTAGCTTCCAGCTGTGTGTAATACAGTTCCGCTTCCCGGATTGCCTGATCCGATGACAGATAACTGGTTCCTGTGTAAGTGATCACATTTTGTAAGAACACTGCAGAACAAGACGTGACATTCGTTATGATCAGAAACATCAATCCGATCAGAACTGCTACACTGATATACACCTTCCGATTTTCTTTAAAGAAGTTGGTGACCTTACCGCCAATCTTCTTAATATAATCAATCGTACCTTTTGTAGCTGTTCCTACTGTCTGTTCACTTCGCTTCGCTTTGGCATAATCCCATTTGATCTGTTGCTTCTGAATCTGTTTTTTCAGTTTCTTCTGCTCCTGACGGGCTGCAGCCTGTGTCTGTTTCTCTTCCTGTCTTTCAAGTCTGCTTCTTTTTCTGGATGCCCTCTGTTTCCTGCGTCTGGCACTTCTCTGTTCCAGCCGGTAAACACCTTCGCCACTTTCTTCTAACTTATGGACACCTTCTACCGCCGCATTATCGTCTTCATTTTTGCTGATCTCACGGTGCAATGCTACGGAAGTTGCACTTCCTGCTTTCTTAACAGCAGAAATTTTTTCTGTTTTCACAGATTCCCCTTCGCCAAACTTCAAGCGGGATTTCTTCTTTCCAGGAGTTTCCCCTTCATTTGCCCGATAGACCTGTGCCTTCTTGGAATGCTGCTTAGCTTCCTTTTTCTTTTTGGCTTCCTCATAAGAAAACTTTTTGGCTTTTTCCTTCTGTTTTTGATGGCGGAAATTGACTCCATCCGTATCCATCTGGTTCAATTTCTCCATATCTTTGTCATTTTTCACAGAAGCACCAGTTTCCTCATAAGCAAATTTCAAACGCTGTTTTTGTTTTGGCTTTTTGCTGCCACCTGTCTGATTTCTCCGGCTGTCTCCTCTGTTTTCTGATAGATCAGCACGTTTTTCTTTCAGTCTCCCTGACTGTCCGGCTTCAGATTTTTCTGCAAGTCTGGATTCTTTTCCGACTTCAGCACGAATCCTTTTCCGGTTTTGCTGCTTTCTATTTTGTCCAAAATCCTCACTTTGCTTCTCTGTCCGTATCAGTTCCGGTGCATCTCTGGATTTTTGCACAGAGGGACGAATATTTTTCCCATTCCGTTCAGACTGGCGGGAAGACTTATCCACAAGGCTTAATTCTTTTTCCCCCTGTTTTCCTCCCATCTGCACATCACTGGCACGGTTACTGACACGAACAGAAGATTTATCCGTCAGGTTTTCTTCCACCAGACCATCCTTGGTCATCTTTTGGACTTTCTTGTCCCTGACTTTCATTCTCTGTTCTGCCACTGATTACTCCTCCTTCTTCGGATACCCTTTCCCTGCCTGTAATAAACAGAGAAAAGCGATGCCAAAAACAGCACCGCCACTAAAAGTTAATACATATGAAATTGCTCGTAACATTGTTTTCTCCTTTGATTTACCCTGCTTCAGAAGTTTCCTCCAAGCGGGTTGTCATGATTTTATAGAGGGAATTCTTCGGGAATCTGTCTACAAATGGGATAATGACATTTCCATAAAACAGAAGTCCTTCACCCTCATTACTGTTGGTTACATAGGACAGCTGGGTTGGTGAGATATTCAGCTGTTTTGCCAGAATCTGCCTGTCTCCGGAAGCCTGGTTGAGCATATAAATGAAATCAGAGTTTTCAAAAATATTCTCGATTTCCCTGGAAGCCAATAAATCTTTGATATTCTGTGTTATCTGATTGTTATTATCAGGCGGCTTTTTATCCACCTCTCTGGGGCTTTCGCCCATTTTCATCAGCGTGTCATTTCACGCTCAGCATAGCATATCTTTTTACCACGATTATATCGTACCGGCTGGCAATGCGGCCTCTTGGAGCTGTTATATTCTGCTTATGCAGGTTCAAGCTCTATGCGTTGCGTGTGGCTATTCTATTATGAATAGCCTTCCACTCGGATTAGGTCGCTACCCCTTTCCCGTTTTTTTCCGCATTGATACTTCTGACTTACTTGCCGGTTTCAGTCAGAACGGCGATAGTTTGCACTTTAAGCGACTAACAAGTAACAAACCAGTTCACCAGTTGGAATACCTCCCCATTTACGGAACCTCTTCCAAATTTCCACACTGTAAGCTGCTGTCTGCTCTTCTTTTAATAGAAGATGAAATTCATCCACATAGTAACGGGTAGATTTATGAGCGGAACGATTGATAGTCACTCGGTTCCATACCTGGTCCTGCACAATCAACATCCCGATCTTTTTCAGCTGTTTTCCAAGCTCTTTGATATCAAAACAAACGATACGATTGTTGATATCTACATTTGTGCGATGATTAAATACATTCAGGGAGCCTGTAACATAAATCTCCAATGAAGTTGCAAGACGCTGTGCTTCCGGCTCTTCCTGTTTTCTCAGAAGGTTATATAAATCCTCCAGGATTGGCATCTTCTCCGGTACTGGATCGGCAAGATATTCCTGATATACTAACCGCACACAACGGTCAATGATGGTCTTTTCTACCGGCTCCAGTCCATTCTTTCCTCCAACAATCAGCTCACACAAAGACAGAATAAAATCTGCTTTCAATGACAGTGGATTGTCTTCCTCGGAATAGTTCAGGTTCAGATCCATTGGATTGATATACTGGTCAGATACCGGAGAAACCCGTACCACCTGTCCGTGCAGTGCCTGCACAAGTGCGAATATTCGGCTTCTGGATCGCAGACGATGATATCATCTTCTGTGATCAGGAAGCAGTTTGTAATTTCTCTCTTTGCTGAGAAGGACTTACCGGAACCTGGTGTACCAAGAATCAGTCCATTCGGGTTCTTCAGACGTTTCCGATCAACCATAATCATGTTGTTGGATAATGCATTCAGTCCATAATAAAGAGCCTCCCCTTCCTGAAACAGTTCCTGTGTCGTAAACGGCACGAAGATCGCTGTTGAAGATGTGGTAAGCCCTCTTTGAATTTCAATCCGATTGACTCCCAGCGGAATACAGGACATGAGTGCTGCTTCCTGCTGATAATCCAGCTGTTTTAAGGAACAGTTATATTTCTGTGCGATTCCCTGCACCTGGAAAATATTGTTATCCAGCTTCTGACGCTTCTTTGCGGTATTCATTACCAGAACCGTCACGAGGAACATTCTCTCATTTCTGGACTGCAGATCTTCCAGCAGGTTTTTCGCCTCTTCTCCATAAGTCACAAGGTCCGATGGAAGCACGTCCATATCATAACCGGAACGTACCGCCCGTTTCTGCTCTTCAATCTTCATCTTATCCAGATCTGAAATCTTGCTCTTGATCATTTTGATTGCTGAACTCTGATCAATGGACTGGATATGAATGTTGACATTGATGCTGTCATCCACATCCAGGAAGTCTGCAAGCATCCGGTCTGTCAGCTCCGGTGCAAGAATCTGCAGGTAACTCACACTCCCCATCGTTCTTCCCATCATAAATGTCTGATTCTTGGAAAAGTTAAAGGAAGTCGGTGCAATAAAATCTTTGGTCTTTAATCCTGTTTCTGGAAGCATCTTATACTGGAACTTAAATGGTTCAATCCGATCCTGGTTGAACACATGATACAGAATCTCCAGCCTTTCCAAACCATTCAAGGAATGTGCCTGTGCTCCCAGGACCTTAAAGTTATTTAAGATATCTGTTTCGATTCTTTCAAGCCTTGGCCTTGCCGCCTTCAGGCTTTCTGCTTCGATTCCAAAAGTAATATACTTTGTCTTCACCAGACCATTATTCCTTTGGAAAGCTGATTTTTCAGCATAGTACGATACTCTTCACGAATGGCATTGAAGTCATCGTTCTGATCCGGAATATCAATACTTTTTTCAAATTCTGCCACATCCACCTGCTGATTGATAAAGGACAGCTGCACACTGATGGAAGAATCAAAGTAATTTAAGAAATCACAGTAATTTTCAAATATCGTGGTCTTATCCTCATTTAAAGCAAGCTGATAGTTGATGTCATAAAACTGAATTGTACTTAGAGAAAAAGGTCTTTGTCACCTGGCAGATACCATCCTGCAGCATCCGAATATACGGAATACTCTGCTGTGCAGTTGTAGGAATGTTTTTCTGTTTCCTACGATCCCGTTCCTGCTTCTTCCTACGCTTTTCCTGTTCTCTTTCTTTTCTGCTTTTTTTGTTTCTTCTTTCCTGACGGTTTCTTTTTTCCGCCAGGGACAGACGCTCCTGCTGAGCCTCCTGCTTTGTCTTTTTTGCCATCCGGCACACCCTCCTTTTTTACAAGGGTGGAAATCTCCTGATAAAAATTTTCTGTCTTATATGGTCTTACCGCCGGACAGATAAACTTCTGTCGAATGATATTTGCCACCACTTTTTCAAATGGAAGCCCGTCTTTTTCATACATTGCCATGAAGAAAAATGGAAGCATGATCGTTACCATCAGGATGGCTGCGATACTGGAACCGATTGGTTTTCTCATGAACAGATAAAACGGAATTCCCACAACTGCGGCAAGTGAAAAGAAAATCAGCTGCCGCTTTGTCAGATTTAACGCTACTTTTGTTTTGACCTTGGTAAGGTCTTTTGGTACTGGTACATACGCCATGGTATGCGCTCCTTTCCTGCCCGTTAGTGGGCATTAAATATCGATTTGCTAAGGCTTCCGGTCTTGAATAATGAAAATGCAAGAATCACGGTATAAGCCGCTACTGAAAACATTGCTGCATGAAGGTCACTGGATATGGTCATTGCATTTACTAAAACTGCATAAATTCCCACACAGACCATCATGAAGAATCCCTGAAATGCCAGTGCGAACAAGCCTTTTAAATAGTTGTTTCCGATATTGCCCCATTCCTTATTGGTCATGGTGGCAAACGGAATTGGTGCTATGGAAGTATAAAGGTAAATTTCTATCATTCTTCCGTACAAGATTACCGTAATGATAATTGACAGAATGTGCATGGTAACACTGATTAACATCGTTTCCATGGATAGCAGGAACAAATCCCCTAACTCCATATCCTCCAGGGCATCCACAATCCGTGAAATTGCTTCTGTTGCATCCACCGCAGTGTTTCCTGATATCACCCCGGCGGCATTGTTGACCACATGCTGGCCAACATCAAGACCGCCATCGTGATATTGAACGTATTTGTCACCAG
>ENA-OQCR01000045-OQCR01000045.1-human-gut-metagenome-genome-assembly--contig:-NODE-45-length-17570-cov-1.088804_pt1 | contig 17570 bp, 19 predicted proteins | sample MGYA00242763_ERZ504589 | MGnify/ENA primary metagenome ERZ504589 (study PRJEB26092, sample SAMD00036321) | human gut metagenome | host: Homo sapiens | study: EMG produced TPA metagenomics assembly of...
GACCGGCCGACGCTGCGCGAGCCGCATTCACGCCAATCTGACGTTCAATTTCGAGGGCGCGACCAGAAGGTCAGCGCCCTCTCATTTCACGTCACCTTGGCGCAAATGCGGCTCGCTCGCTGACATTGCCGCAGCATCAGCGTTTACATTGTTGCGCTAGATTAATTTAGTACTCTCCAGCTTTTCGATGATCCAGTCGTTAGCTTTGATAACCGGACGGCGGAAGACGACGCCCAGGGCCAGCGACGGAATCAGGTAGCTCGCCAAGATACCCAGCTCAATCCAGTACTCCATATGGTAGGCACCGGCCATGGCGGCGTGCATGGCGTTGATGCCGTGAGTAAACGGCAGGAACGGGTAGATCGCCTGGAACACGGGGCCGGTCATCTCGATGGGGAACGTACCGCCCGAACCGCCGACCTGCATGACCAGCAGCACGACGGCGAGGGCCTTGCCGATATCTCCAAACGATACCGTAAGCGTGTAGACGATATTGGAGAACACTAGACTCGCGACCCAGCCCGCCAGCACAAACTGCAGGGGATTGTCGCACTGGATGCCAAAGAACAGAATGTCGCCCGCGCACACGAGCGTTGCCTGCAGCAGAGCCAGACCGCCAAAGAACAGGTAGCGACCCAGGTAGATCTCGTGCAGGCGCACGGGGATGAGCTCGTTGATAAGCTCATCGTCAACCGAAACCTTCATCATGGCCGCCAGTACGATCGAGCCGACCCATAGCGACAGAATCGTGTAGAACGGCGCCATAGCCGAGCCGTAGTTGCGGATCGGATAGACCGGCTTGCGATCGAGCGCAACGGGGCCGGAAAGCGACACGGCGAGGCCCTCGGGGTCGCTGCCAATCATTGTCTTAATCATGGCCAGGTCACCCGAGATCAGAGCGCTATCAAGCTCGTCCTTAAAGGCACTGATCTTGTCCGACGCCTCGCCCAGCTGATTGGAAGCCTTGTTGACCAGCTTTGCAGCCTTGGAGAGACCTTCGCGAGCGAACCAGAGGCGTCGGTCAGACCGCTCACGGCGCTATCCAAGTCACCCGAGATACCGTTCAGGGAATCCAGAACGCCCGAAATGGTCTTCTTGAGCTCCTTGGCCTTAACCGAGAACGTAGAATCGTAGTCGGACTTGGCACCCGAGATACCCGCCTTGGCATCGGCGATGGCCTGGTCGACCTCGGCACGCGAATTGTTGACCTCCGCCATGCTGCCCGAAAGGGACTTTGCGGTCGCCGTCAGGTCCTTCGCATTGTTACGGTACTCCGCGGCAATTCTGCCCAGCGACGTCGCAGCGGACTTGAGGCCGTCTTTGAGCTTGTCATCACTCACCTGGTCGGCAAGGTTGCGGAGCCGATCGGCCATCGCATCGATATCGTCAGCACGCGTATTGAGCGCCGCTGCGGCTTCGTTGAGCTGAGACACCGTAAGGTCAACATGCTGATTCGCGGCATCGAATGCCTTCGCAAGCTCGGCGGACACGTTGTCGAACGAGCCCGCGCTTCCGTCAATCGCCGCGTCAACGGCATCGCTGGCGGCCTTGAGCGCTTCCTTGGAATCATTGATTCCGTTCTTGGCGTGCTCCATCAGCTGCTTCGTCGACTCATCAACGGTGCCCGTCTGCTTGAGCATGCCACCCGCCGATGTCAACGAATCGGACGTAGAGCTCAAAATGCCCGCGAGTGACGTCGCGCTCGCCTGAACGTCCTGCAGGTCCTCGACCGAATCGCCCAGTGTAGAGGACAGATTGGCGATAAAGTTGCTCACCTGGTCGGTGCTCATATAGTCGAGCAGGCTGGACACGGTCTTAAGGCCGATAGTCGTAATGGTCTTGGTAAAGGTCTCGTTGACCTGGCTCTGGACGGCGCTCGAGCCCTTCTCGGTCACGATCTGTGCGATGGCGTTGGCCTTCTGGTTCTCATAGAACTCGATATCGGCGTGCTTCACGTCGGTCGAGAAGAGCGTCATCATGTCTGCGCTAAAACTTTTAGGGATAACAACGGCCGCATAGTATGCGCCCGACTTAACGCCCTCAATCGCCTTATCGCGGTCGTTGAGGACGACCCAGTCGAAGTTCTCGTTGCCGCGCAGGGTGGCGGTTACGTTTTCGCCCACGTTGACCTCGACGGGAATCAGATCGCTCTCGTAGCCCTCGTCAGTGTTGACCACTGCAATTTTAAGGTTGCCGGTATTGCCGTAGGGATCCCAGCTTCCGGCGATGTTAAACCACGCGTACAGGCACGGCACGATGATCAGGCCCATCACAACAACCAAGCCGATCACGGAGCGGGACACGTTTTGGACATCGCGCTTAAACAGGTGCAGGATGTTTTTCATTTATGCCTCACCTCCTTTAGAGTGCTTGCCAAGCGGGGTGGTGTCCCCGTCGTTTCCGCTTACGTTGTCAACGTCGTCGACATCTTGAGCCTTACGATGCGCACCGATATGCGGCAGACGGCTCGTGGGCTGTTCGCTGTCCTTGGTGCCCCGCTCGCTGGCGTTGAGACCAAACATGCGACGGGCAGCAGGGATGGCAGCCGTGTGCTCGCGCATCTCGCGGCGAAGGTCCTCGTCCGAAAGCGCCGAGATACGCATCTGGGTATTGAGGCTCGCACGGATGTACTCGATGTTGATGAGCCAGCCACAGATGGCGATAACCGAAATGATCCAGATAACGAGCAGGATAATCTTGCCGTTATTGTCGATATCGAGCACCGTCGAGAGCACAAAGAGCAGGACCTGCACGCCTACCACGGCAGCAAAACCGCCCTTGATGTAGTACGGGTAGCGATGCTCAAACGCCACGGCATGATCGAGCAGCTCGCGACGGTACGAATCGGAATCGAGCATGACGCGCATGGCCGTGCGCAGCGAATAGCGCTGGCGCGGCAGGTCGTTGGACTCGCAGATCATGAGGCCCGTCGTGGAAAGCTGCTTATCAAAGAGCAGGTTAAGGTTGAGCAGCAGCGGACGCAGCTGCAGGCCGATAAAGAGCGCCACGATCAAGAACACGCCCAGAATGCACAGGTTGAACAGGTAGTTGAACGAATACATGCCGCCGACCGTCTCGCGCAGCAGATTGATGCCGTAGGTAAAGGGCAGCAGCGGGTGCAGCCACTGGAAGAAGCCGGGCATCATCTCGATGGGGTACATGCCCGACGAACCCGGGATCTGCACGATGACGAGAATGACGCCGATAGCCTTGCCGATATGCTTAAACGTGGTGGACAGCGCATAGATGATATTGACGTAGGTGAACGAAATGGCGATGCCGCCCAGCACGAACAGCAGCGGGCTGACGCACTGCACGCCAATCACCAGATCGCCTACCGTAACGATGATGGCCTGCAACGCGCCCAGGATCACCAGGAGCAACCAGCGGCCAAAGTAGCCCTGACGCGCGGTAAAGCTGCCGATGCCTTCGCGATCGACCTCGAGCTTGTAGATGGCGATAAGCACGTAGCCGCCCACCCAAAGCGCCAGGTTGGTATAGAACGGGGCAATGCCCGAGCCGAAGCTCTTAACCGGATAGATCGACTTGGACGCGAGCTCAACCGGAGATGCCATGAAATCTGCCACGTCATTGACATCGACGCCCATCAGATCGGCCAGCTCGCCCATGGACTCGGAGGTCTGCAGCGCCGCGATGTCATTGGCGGCGGTTGCAAGCTTGTCCTGGACCTTGGCAAGCGAGGAATCGGTCTGGGACAGCGTGGTCTTGGCCTGGCCGAGCGTAGCGCTAAGCTGCGCCAACGTGCCGCGCGCATTTGCAAGTGTAGGTGTCATACCCGAGACGATACCGGTCAGGTCGCCCGAAACGGCAGCAAAAGAGTCGAGCGCGCTCGAGCCTTCGGCAGCGCGTTTTGGCCCAAGTCCGTCTGGGCTTGGCCAAGGTTGGTCGCACCGGTATGAATTGCGTTATTGATAGCGTCACTGGCACCCGAAACAGCCGCTGCGTCATTCGCCATGGCGCTCGACTGCGCGGACAGACCGTCCTTGATGCTCTGAAGCTTTTCATTCTGCTCTCGAAGCAAATCGATGGTCGATACAATGCGCGCGTCAATTTCCTCGGAACCTGTCGACGTGTCATTGGCGAGAATCTCCAAGTGCCCGATAACGGCCTTATTGTGGTCGATCGTCGCTTGAAGAGACTCGAGCGAGTTGTCGATACGGGTGGTCGTAGATGTGACCGCGCCCGTCAGCTTGCCGATGGCAGCGTTCGCAGAGGCCGACGTCTTGGTGAGCGCAAGGCTGCCTTCCGAGAGCGCCTTGGAGAGCGAGGTGATGGAGTTGCCCGCCGTGGTGCGAGCTTCGCTCAGCAGGTCGTTGCCCTGGGAGATCGCCTGCGTCAGCGACGGTGCCTGGCCTTGCAAGCCGGCAAGTGCCGCATCAGCCGAGGCGATAGCGCCGCTCGTCTTATCGATGGCGGCATTCATATCGCCAATCGAATCGCGCACCTCGCCCAAGGTGTCGGACGCCTCGGACACCGAACTTGCCAGCGAGTCCTGAGTCTGGGTTGCCTTGTCCTTTAAATCGACACCGGCATCCTTGGCGATACCGGCAACAGTCTTGCCTACCGTAGAGACAAATTCCGAGTTGATCTGCTCCTCGATGGTGTTTGCACCGGTATCGGTAACCTTGGGCGCAATGGCGCTCTTCTTCTCATTGACGTAGTACGTGAGCTTGGGCTGATGGTAGTTGCCGTCGAGCATCGAAACCAGGTTATCCGAGAAGTTCTTGGGAATCACGATAGCGGCATAGTACTCGCCGCTCTCGACGCCCTCCTTGGCATCGGCCGTCGAGTCGACGAACGTCCAGCCCAACTGATTGATTCTCCTTGAGCTGGTCGACCACTTTGTCGCCAGCGTTGAGCTCACCCACCAAGTCGTTTTGGGTGCCTCGATCGTTGTTGGCGATAGCAATCTTGATGCCTTGGGTGTTTCCATACGGATCCCAGTTTGCCACGATGTTATACCAGGCATACAGCGAGGGAATAACGCACACGCCTAGGGTAACCACCAGGGCGACGGGGTTCACAAGCAGTCGCTTAATGTCGCGCTTAAATATCGCAAAGGACACCTTTGCATTGGATAGTTTGCTGCCGAGACTCACGCTTGGACCATCCATCCTGTCGTTAAATCGAATCGTACTATCGACAACCATTGTAGTAGGCGCTTTAACGTCTCAAAGCACAATGGTGTTGAGTTTTGCGGGTAGCAATATACTACGAAGATGAGTTAACGTACAGATGTACAGTATCCTAAATTTCAGCAGGTCACAAAACCACAACCCGCACAAATTAGCAATTCAAATAGTCATCGGGGACGTTCTTAAACGACTAGTCAAACAAAAACGTCCCCAATGACTACTTAGGACCACGGCAACGTCGATGTTTTTGCAATGCCAGCGAGCGGGCGCCAGAGCGAACAAATTGGCATGAAAAGAGGACGGCATAGACCTTCTGGTCATGCCGTCCTCTTTGAATGACAAGTTGTCGCTCTGGCGCCCGCGCAGCGTCGACTGGTCCGCCGTTCGTTAGAACGGCGGAACTGAGGGCAGCGTCGAGCTGTTACGCGGTTTGGTAAAACCGCGTAACTACCTAACTACATCAAGTTGCAGACAGCCGCCGCGAAGGCTACGGGATCCTCGGGGAGGATGCCCTCGACCAGCAGGGCCTGGTCATAGAGCAAACCGGAGTACTGCTTGATCTTGTCGGCGTCGCCCGCCTTCTGAGCGGCGACGAGCTTGGAAAAGACCGGGTGCTTGGCGTTGAGCTCGAGCACGCGTTGGCTCTTGGGCATGCCGTCGGGCGCGCCTCGGGTCCCTTCTGGAGCACCTTCTCCATCTCAAGCGAAAGCGGACCCTCGGTGGTGATGCAAGCGGGGGCATCGGTCAGGCGCGCGGAGACGGCAACTTTCTCGACCTTGTCACCGAGCGCCTCCTTCATAGCGCTAAAGAGGTCCTCGTTTTCCTTGGTGGCGTCCTCGGCCTCCTTCTTCTCGTCCTCGGTCGCCAGGTCAAGATCGCCGGTCGCGACGTTCTTGAGCTCCAGATGACGATCCTCGACCTCGGGCTCGGCACCGTCGGCCACAGCCTTCTCGGCAGCCTCGCGGGCAGCATCGTCCTCGTAGATCTTGGGCATATCGGCGGCAACGTACTCACGCATGGCCTGGAACGTGAACTCATCCACATCCTGCGTCAGCAGCAGCACGTCATAGCCGCGGTCGAGCACGCCCTTTACCACGGGCATCTTGGCCAAGCGCTCGCGCGAATCGCCGGCGGCGTAGTAGATGGCCTCTGATCCTCGGGCATGCCCTTGGCATACTCGGCCAGGGTAATCATCTTCTGTTCCTTGGCAGACCAGAACAGCAACAGGTCGGCGAGCTCATCGGCCTTCATGCCATAGCTCGAGTAGATGCCGTACTTAAGGCCGCGGCCAAAGTTCTCAAAGAACTTCTCGTAGGCCTCGCGGTCGTTGTCACGCATATCCTCAAGGTCAGCGGTGATCTTCTTTTCCACACGCTTGGCGATGGCCTTGAGCTGACGGTTCTGCTGCAGCGTCTCACGCGAGATGTTGAGCGACACGTCGGCGGAATCCACGACGCCGCGGACAAAGTTGTAGTAGTCGGGCAGCAGGTCGTCGCACTTCTCCATAATCAGAACGTTGGAGCTGTAGAGCGCCAGACCCTTCTCGTAATCCTTGCTGTACAGATCGAACGGCGCGCGGCCCGGCACAAACAGCAGGGCGTCATACTCGAGCGTGCCCTCGGCATGGAAGCTGATGGTGCGCGCAGGATCGTCAAAGTCGTGGAACGTGGACTTGTAGAACTCGTCGTAGTCCTTCTGCTCGACATCGGAGCTGCGCTTCTTCCAGATCGGTGTCATGGAATTGACGGTCTCAAGCTCCTGGTAGTCCTCGTACTCGGGCTTGTAATCGTCGCCGGCGTCCTCGGGCTTGGGTTTCTGGCGGCTTTTGGACACCATCATCTGAATCGGGTAGCGCACATAGTTGCTGTACTGCTGAATCAGGCTCTTGAGACCCCACTCGGTCAGGAAGCGATCGTAGGTCTCGGCCTCGCCGTCGGCATCGAGCTTCTCGTTCTCGCGCAGCGTCAGGATGACATCGGTACCGTGCTCGGCGCGCTCGCCGTCCTCGATGGTGTAGCCCTCAAGACCGTCGGATTCCCACACATGGGCGACATCCTCGCCATAGGCGCGGCTCACGACCTTCACGTGGCTGGCGACCATAAAAGCCGAGTAGAAGCCCACGCCAAACTGGCCGATGATGTCGACATCCGAACCCTGCTGCTCAGCGTTCTCGGTCTTAAACTCCTCGGAGCCGGAATGGGCGATGGTGCCCAGATTGCGCTCGAGCTCCTCGGCGGTCATGCCAATGCCGTTATCCGAGATAGTAATGGTGCGGGCGTCTTTATCAAAGGAGACGCGAATAGCTAGGTCGCCCTGGTTGATCTTGACGCTCGGGTCCTGCAGGCTCTTAAAGTTGAGCTTGTCGACGGCGTCGCTCGCGTTAGAGATAAGCTCGCGCAGGAAGATTTCCTTATTGGTGTAGATGGAGTTGATCATGAGGTCGAGCAGTTTTTTGCTCTCGGTCTTAAATTGACGCATGTGCAGTCCTTTCGCGCTACCCCCGTCCGCAAAAACGGCCCGGTTGCCCGAGCCGCATCGCAGACCTGCTATGTTCAGACTTAGATTTTATAACCCAATAGCGCGCATATATACATACGGAATCGAAAAACTGTATGTCCGAGCGCTCCAATGCGTCAATTGCCAAGGAGTGTCCCCAGCTGCCGGCAGAAAAGGAACGTCCCTATCTGCCATCTACGCGCTTGGCCATCCAGACATGGGGCTGGCCCTCGTCTTCGTAATCTACCGGGGCAATTTGCGTGTAGCCCGCCTTTGCATAGAGCGGCAACACGTATTCCTGCGCATGCAGCTTAATAAGCTTAGCGCCGGCATCGCGTGCACACGAAGCACTGGTCTCCACGATCGCACTCGCCAGTCCGCGACGACGCATAGCCGGCAGCACGGCGACGCGCCCCATAATGTAGGTCTCCCCCGCCGCAACGCCTCGTCCGTTTCGCATGCCGGCAACACCGGGGCCTCTGCGTCAGCCACGCGCTCAAGCTCTTCGGGAAACACGCGCGAGCAACCGGCAAGCTCGCCGTCTACATAGAGCGTCACATGAATGCAGTTTGGATCCTCGTCGATAGCGTCGAACTCATTCTCGTAGCCCTGCTCGTCCATAAAAACGACGCGGCGCACCAACGCCGCGTCATCAAAGCATCCCGTCTTAAGTTGGATATCCATGGCTGCCCTTTCATTCAATGCGAACGTTAGGGACAGATTTTAGCGAAAATGAGCTCCGCGTACGCTAAACTTCGCGCGAGCCTTCGCCAGGCAGTCGTAATGACCCACGTTATGGGCATCGCTCGCGATGAAGCTGTACAGGTTCTGATCGAACAGGCGCTGTGCCGGCTTTTTCTCGCGACCAAAGCGACCGCCGGCAATAAAGTCCGCCGAAGCCTGCAGCTTGCAGCCCATATCGACCAGACGCTCCGCCACGCTTACATCCTTTTGAACCGCACGATAGCGCTCAGGATGAGCGATGATCACCTGGTAGCCACGGCACTGCAAATCGTAAATCGTGTTCTCGTACTCTCTAAACGCATACGCATCGGCATGCGTCGAAAGTTCGAGCAGAAACTCGTTGGTCCCATCGAAATGCAAGTGCTCCGCGGCATCGATACCAAGCTCAACGAGCTTTCGATGGTTGACCTCGAAGCCCATCTGGAGCGGAAAACCGTCAGCGTTATCACGCAGCAGCTCAAAGGCATCCCACATCTTGTCGTAATCAAAATAGGGATCACGGCAGTGAGGAGTGCAAACGATTCTGGTTACACCGGCCCGCTTGGCAGCCTCGAGCATCGCCAAGCTCTCATCGAGATCGGCGGCGCCGTCGTCTACACCCGGCAAGATATGGCAATGAATGTCACGCATAGGTCAGCCTTAATCAACTAAACGTTTGCTCGGTTGGTGAAGATGCCCTTTTTGGAAGTCCCCTGATCGTCGGAGCCCTTCTTCACCTTCTTACCGTCCTTGGTGTAGTAGGAGTAGTAGTACTCGCTGGTCTCGGTCTCGCAGTAGTTCATAACGGTACCGATGAGCTTGACCTTCTCGGACTTCTTAAGCTGACCGATGGCGTTGAGCGCCTCCTCGCGCTTGGTGAAATCCTCACGCACGACAAAAAGCGCACCGTCGGTCAGACTTGCGATCTCGGCAGCATCGATGAAGGTGCCGACCGGGGGAGCATCAAAGATAACGTACTGGAACTTGGCGGACAGTGCCTTTACCAGCTTGGCAAAGCGGTGAGAGACGATGATGTCGGCAGGATTGGGAATATGCGGCTCGGCATCGAGGAAGTAGAAGTTCTTCTGCCCCGTCTCGACAATCGCCTGGTCAATAGAAACCTGCTCGGAAAGGACTGCATAGAGTCCGCCGCGGGAGCGGACGCCAAGCATATCGGCAAGGGACCTGCGACGCATATCAGCCTCGACCAGCAGGACGCTCTTGCCGCTGGTGGCGATAGCCTGGGCAAGGTTGATGGAAACCGTAGACTTGCCCTCGTTGGGAATCGAGGACGTAACGGTGATGGTGCGAATGGGGTCGTCCACGCTCGCAAAGCGGATGTTGGCCAGAAGGGTCTTGGCGGCATTCTGTACAACGAGCTTATCGGTGTTCTTTGCCTTAGCCATGCCTATTTACCACCTTTCATAGCCGGAATTCGGCCAACAACGGGAATGCCCAGGAGCTCTTCTGCCTCTTCGGCACCGCGGATGCGGGTGTTGAGCATGTCTGCCAAAACGACATAGGCAACTGCGATAAAGATGCCCGCGAGGAACGCGACAGCAACGTACAGCATACGCTTGGGGCCGCTGGGGACTTCGGGAGTCTTAGCCTCGTCGATAACGTTGATGCTCTGGGCAGCGCCGACGTTCTGAGCGACCGTACTCACCGAGCTGGCCATGGCCTTTGCGACCTTAGCCGTCTCCTTGGCATCGGTGCCGGTAACCGAAAGCGTAATGACACGCGTGGTGGTCTCGGAGGAAACAGACACCTTGTAGTCATCCAGGTCAGCAAGGCCCAGCTCATTGGCAGCACCGCTCTTAACGCTATCGCTATCCAGCAGCGTGGCGATATCGTTGGAAAGCATCTGGCTCGCCGAGAGATCGTTGTAGCTCATCTGACCGCTATCGTCGGTCTTAGCGAGAATGTACATGCTCGTCGTCGCGGTGTAGGTGTTGTCCATCGCAACGAAGGACACGATGCCCATGGCGATCGCGCAGACCACCGGAAGGGTGATGACCAGCTTGAGGTGCTTCTTCAGCAGCTGGAACAGTTCGAGAAGGGTCATGCAGCTTGCCTTTCATTTCCCCAGTTCGGATTGACAAAACTGTCCGTATGTTATCGCATCTTTTTACCGAGACCAAACTCTATACATAAGAAACAGGCTCTCCTGTAAAAATGTCGGAAGCAATCGTAAAATTGCACAACAACGCCGCACCCGAAAGTCAAATGCGGCGTCTACATCATTATCTATGTTGTATCGCTATGCGAATGGCTCGTCCTGCTGTATGGGAAACGTCACCGTAATGGTGGTTCCCACGCCCAACGCGCTCGACAGATCGAGCGTGGCGTGATGATACAGGGCCGCATGCTTGACAATGGCAAGCCCCAGACCGGTTCCGCCGCGTGCCTTGGACCTACTCTTGTCCACGCGATAGAACCGCTCAAATACCTTGCCCTGTTCTTCAGGCGCGATACCGATTCCCGTGTCGACGACCGCGAGAAACGGATGGCCTTCGTCGTTGGTGCCGCACTGCAGCGTAACCGTACCGCCGGGTCGATTGTAGCGGATGGCGTTGCTTGCCAGATTATAGATGAGCTCGTCAATCAAGCGCGACACGCCTTCGACGACCACGGGCTTGGTCTCATGACTTATCGTCACATTCGCCTGACGGGCGACCTGTTCAAGACGCTGCTCAACCGCGTAGATGGCACGCGAGAGCTCAATAGGCTCCGTGGACCCAATGGGCACCGCCTCGCCCTCAGTTGCACGCTCGGCCTCGTCCAAGTTAGACAGCGTAAGGATGTCGTTGACAAGCGCTGCCAAGCGGCCCGCCTCACGATAGATGCGACCGCCAAAGTTGCGCAGGTCGTCCTCGCCCTCGACCATGCCGTTTGCGATGAGCTCGGCATAGCCCGAAATCGCCGTAAGCGGCGTCTTGAGCTCATGGGTGATATTCGCCGTGAACTCGCGGCGCATACGGTCGTTGTCCGCTAGCACCGCCATTTGGCGCTTGAGTTCCTGGCGCTGCGACTCGATACGCTCAAGCATGGGGACCATCTCGGCATAGGCGTGCTCATAGCTACGGCGCGGGTGGTCCAAATCCACCTCTTGCAACGGCGCGATGATGGCACGGGACTCGCGGCGCGCCATGAAAAACGAGAGTACCGCACCCGCTGCTGCGATAAGCAGCATCGGCGCCACCATCGACAGCAAAATCGCCGCAACGCCAGGCTGGGCCTGCGCCAAGCGGACAACCTGGCCGTTATCAAGGGCGACGGCGCGATACAGCATAATCTCGTCGAGCGTAGAGCTTGCGCGCTCCGCGGAACCCAAACCACTCTCAAAGGCCTCGATGACCTCGGGGCGATCGCCATGGTTGGGCAGTGTGGAAGGCGATGCCTCGTTGTCGTAGGCAACCGATCCATCCTTGTTAATCAGCGTGATGCGCAAGTCCTCGCGATCGAGGCTACGCAAGAACGGGATGGGGCTCCTGCTGCTCGTCGAGGGCGGCAGCAATGAGCTCGGTTTCCTGCGCTAGATTGGCACTCGTGGCATCCGCCAAGGTGTTTTGCAAAAAAAACGCACCCAGCACCGTAAACGCCACGATAACCGCCATGGCGCAGACAAAGATCGTCACAAAAACGCGGTGCGACAGCGTTTGTTTTCCCTGGGGGGCGAAGACCACGGGTTACTCCTCCGATGCGGTGGCCGCGGTGTCGTCACCTTCGGCACCATCACCGGCAGAAGGCTCGGCCAAGCGGTAGCCCACGCCGCGCACGGTCTCGATGGCGCTGGCATGCTCGCCCAGTTTTTGGCGAAGCGTCTGCACGTGCACGTCAACGGTGCGCGAACCGCCGTCGAAGTCCCAGCCCCACACGCTCTGCAGCAACGACTCGCGGGTAAAGACCACGCCAGGCTTGCGCATGAGATACTCAAGCAGGTCGAACTCGCGCAGGGTAAGCTTAAGCGGCTCGCCGGCAACGGTCACCTCGCGATGGCTAGGCGAAAGCACGATGTCGCCCACGCTGAGCACATCGCTCGCCTGCTTGACCATGCCGCCGCGACGCAGCAGTGCGCGGCAACGGCTCGCAAGCTCCATGAGCGAAAACGGCTTAGTCAGGTAATCGTCGGCACCGCCATCGAGCGCCATCACCTTGTCGAGCTCGGTGTCCTTGGCGGTAAGCATCATGATGGCACCGTCGCCGTCAGGCGGTCGGCACGCAGGCGACGCATAATTGCCAGGCCATCGGTATCGGGCAGCATGATGTCGAGCAGGACAGCATCGGGCACCCGTCGCGCCACGGCAGCTTTAAACTCGCCATCGCACGAAAAGCCCTCGGCCTCGATCCCCTGCTTGCGCAGCGCATAGACCGTCAAATCCCTGATGTTGTCATCGTCCTCGACGTAATAGATCATGTTGAACCCCTTTGCGGCCGGCATGACCGCATCTTAACCCTAAAGGTACCTTTACGAGATGGTATCAGCCAAAACGTCCCGTCAAATAATCCGCTGTGCGCGGGTCGGTCGGATTCTTGAAGAGCTGAGCGGCGGGCGCGTGTTCCACTAACTCACCCAGCAAAAAGAACGCGACCGAGTCGGAGATGCGCGCAGCCTGCTGCATGTTGTGCGTAACGACCACCAGCGTGCAGGTCTCCTTGAGCTCGCAGGCCAGCTGCTCCACCACCAGCGTCGATACGGGGTCGAGCGCCGAGGTCGGCTCGTCCATCAGCAGAATGTCGGGCTGCACGGCCAGTGCACGGGCGATGCACAAACGCTGCTGCTGGCCGCCCGAAAGACCCAGGCCCGACTCCTTCAGTTTGTCCTTGACCTCATCCCACAGAGCGGCTCGACGAAGAGAATCCTCGACCAGCTCATCCAGCACGGGCGCGATCGCGCACGCCATGCCACGGGGGCCGTACGCGACGTTGTCGTAAATACTCATGGGAAACGGGTTAGGGCGCTGGAACACCATGCCCACGCGCTGGCGCAGGCGGCAGATGTCGTAGTCGCCCAGGATATCCTGGCCATCGAGCGCGATCTTGCCCTCGATGCGACAGTCCTTGATGCCGTCGTTCATGCGGTTAAAGCAACGTAGCAGCGTCGACTTGCCGCAGCCCGAAGGACCGATAAACGAGGTGATCTGCTTGTCGCGGATCTTGATGGACACGTCCTTGAGTGCGCGGTGGTCGCCATAGAACAAATCGAGGCCCTCGACGTCGATGCGCGTCGGCGAGGCGGCAAGGTCCTGCGCCGTGGGGCGCGTCGCGTCTCCGACTTCGCGCTCGTGCGCAGCCTCGGCTCGCGCTTCCATGAGTTCTTCAAGCTCCGTGGGCTCCACAGCCGCAGCAGCCGTCATACCGCATACCTCCATATCGATATCAATCCAGCAGTATCGATAGTAGGAATCGCGGCTCATACGCACGTGAGCGCATTGTCAAGTGTTTGTAAGGGCGCCTACGCTACGCGGCGGGCAGCTCGATGGTAAAAACGGTATGCTCGGGCGTCGATTCGCACGCGATGGTACCGCCATGCGCGCATACAATCTCCTTGGCGATGGCGAGACCCAGCCCAGCGCCGCCGCGATTGGTCGCACGCGCCGCATCCAGGCGATAGAACTTCTCAAAGATCACCTTGAGCTTTGGCTCAGGGATCGGATCGCCCTGGTTTATAAATCGTACGCGCACGCCGCCGTTACCCAAACGTCTGGCCTCAATCGTGATCATCGAGCCTTCATAGCTATAGGCAACAGCGTTTTTCATGATGTTGTTGAATACGCGAGCCATCTTGTCGCCGTCCACGAGCACCGTCAGATCCTCGCAGATATCAACCTGGGCTTCTTTATGCTGTTCGCTGAGAATGGGATAGAACTCGTCGGCCACCTGCGCCAGTAAGAGCCCCAAATCGACGTAGCTGCGGGTGAGCACGATATCGTGGAAATCAAAGCGCGTGATGTCGAAGAACTCCTCGATGAGCGCATCGAGCCGGTGGGCCTTGTCGATTGCCACGCCCGTAAAACGTGCGCGCTGCTCAAGCGGCAAATCGGGGGCCTCCTGCAAGAGCGAAAGGTAACCCACCACGCTGGCGAGCGGCGTGCGCAGGTCGTGCGCCAGGTACGTCACCAGGTCGTCTTTGCGGTGGGATTCGTCACGCAGGGCTTGTTGAACCCTACGCTCACAATCGCGCGCCCGGTTGAGCGCACCCTCGGCCTCGAGGAAGTCGCCGTCAATGTTGTCCCATGTGTCGGGGTTATCGATCAGACGGTCCTGAATGCGGGCGGCAATCACGCGGTCTGCGTGCAGCTCGCCCTGCTCGTAACCCTGGTAGTACAGGGCGCGTCCGCAGAAGAACAGGACGCACACGGCAAGCGCCAGCACAAATCCAAGCATGTTGAACACAAAGCCGGCGTCAAAGAATACGGCTCGCCAATACCGCCAAGCGCCATGGACCCGATCGCCAACGTAATTGTCCACGCGGCGCCGCCGATCACCACACAGCGGCGAACGATTTCGAATCGATCAATCAGCAAAATGCCAATGAGTAGAACTGCCAGGATGCCAACGATATTGTCAATGCCGATGAGCAGCAGACTCAGCAAAAAGAGCAGCACCGTCGCTAACGCACGGTTGTCAACGACCGCCCTTACGTATTCAAAGAGTCGATCGGGCACCTCGAATGCCCGCCTATCGTCTTTTGTCATATCTACTCCCCCACCATCAAAGGCGTTATTCGATTATGTAGCCGACGCCCCAGACGTTTTTTATAAAGCGCGGCTTCTGGGCATCGTCGCCAATCTTTTCGCGCAGATGGCGAATGTGCACCATAACCGTATTGTTGGAGCCGGGCATAAAGTCCTCGTTCCACACCGCGCGGAACAGGTCCTCCACGGGCACCACGCTACCACGATGCTCGACCAGATACAGCAAGATGGAATACTCGATGGGCGTAAGGCGCACCGACGCACCGTCCACCGTCACAGAGCGGGCGTCGCGGTTGATCTCGAGGCCGTCGAGCTGGATGATCGGCGACTCGGCACCTGTGCGCGGCTGCCGTAGCTGGTATAACGACGAAGCTGAGCATGAACGCGTGCAATGAGCTCCAGCGGACGGAACGGCTTGACCACATAATCGTCTGCGCCAAGCGAGAGCCCCTCGATCTTGTCTTGCTGGGCATCGCGCGCCGTCAGCATAATCACGGGATAGGTATGGCTGGAACGAATCGTACGCAACAGCTCAAAGCCATCGATATCGGGCAGCATGACATCCAGCAGCGCCAAATCAAACTCCTGCTCCAGAATCGCCTTGGCCGCACCGGCCCCGCTGTAGGCAATCTGGACATCAAAGCCTTCTTTTGTAAGGTAGATGCCAACTAGGTCGGCGATGGCCTTCTCGTCATCAACTACCAAAATGCGCTCGTTCATGCGTGCTCCTCTCGCGCTCCATTATGCCCGAGGGGGCGCCCGTCACACACAACAAGCGTGGGTGATTAAGTCGGCCTTAAGCACCCTTGTGCCCGTTCGGGCGCGGATGTGGGCCACGCACGCACGCGCGCCGATTGCCCGCGCCAGCAAACGATATACTTTGAACTCTGAAGAGACCATCCCGTCGAAAGCGAAATCTGTGAAGTCCCTCACCTCTTTTGCAAAGCGCTCAGCCCAGCTTGCCGCCGGCTTTGTCTGCGCTATCGCCCTTACCGCTGGCGTGCCCACCGTCGCCGGCGCCCAAGTGCTCACGACCGACAATGTCTGCGGCAAAACCGCCGATGCGCGCGTCATCACGGCCGAAAACCTGCCCGATATCGATGCGGCCAATGCCCTCGTCATGGGCAAAGACGGCACCGTCTACTATGGGCGCGGCGCCGATGAACAGGTCAAAATCGCCTCGATCACCAAGGTCATGACCGCAATCCTAACCGTCGAGAATTGCGAGATGGACGAGAAGGTCACGGTGAGCAACGCCGCAGCCACCGTGGGTAATTCGACCGCCGGCTTGCTCGAAGGCGACGAGCTTACCGTGGAGCAGGCGCTGCGCGGCTGATGATTCCCTCGGGCAACGACGCCGCCATCGTGCTCGCCGAATATGTGGGCAAGAAGATCGACCCTAAGACCAAAGACGCCGAGGCCACATTTGTGAAGGCCATGAACGAGCGCGCTAAGAAGCTCGGCTGCACCGGTACGCTTTTTGAAAACCCGCATGGTCTGGACTTTGATGAGTGGGCTGGCGATATGCACTCAACCGCACACGACGTAGCGCTGATGATGCAGGAGGCCATGAAAAACGACACGATCCGCGAGGTCGTAGCGAGCGAGGATTCCTGGATCGAGGTCACGGGCGCCGACGGCACCGACCATTCGCATTCCATGGACACGCATAACTATTTGCTGGGCCAAGATGGCAACATCGGTGGCAAGACCGGCACTACCGACGATGCAGGCTATTGCTTTACGGGTGCCTACAACCGCGATGGCGACGAGATCTACACCGTCGTTTTGAACTCCACCACCACCGACCAGCGCTTTACCGATACCGCAACCCTTGCCAATTGGTACTACGGTCACAAGGTGACGGTCGCGATCGCCAACACGCAGGAAAAGACCGCCAACGGCAACCCGCTTATGGCGCGCATTGGTCAAACCGACTGGACTGATAAGACGATCGACGCCACACTCGCCGATCCTACGGCGCAAGCGACCGTGTTTTCCCTTGCCGGCGAGGTGACCGAAAAGGTTAGCTACGACGATCTTTCGGGCACGGTGCATGTGGGCGACAAGGTGGGCAGCATTACGCTCAAGCAGGACGGTACCAAGATCGCCGTCATGGATTTGGTTGCCGACGAGGAAGGCTCGGGGCCGAATCCCATTGAGTGGCTACTCGTGAAGCTCGACCGCCTGGGCCGTCGCATCGACAACCGCCCACTTGCGGCAGAGAGCGAGACCGTAGCCAAGGCACCCGAGGTGTAGGGCGCAAGAATAATAAGTCCACTGAAAGGAGGCGTCCGAAAGGATGCCTCTTTTTTGAGGGTTCGAATCCCCAGCTAACATTCTTCTAATTAAAAAAAGGGCCCCAAATGGGACCCTTCTTTAAAGTTAAACTGGCGGAGAGCTGGGGATGTCCGGGCATGCTACGCATGCCCTCCGCTTCAAAGCCTGACGCTTTTCGCCCACGGCTACAAACACTCTCGCGTTTGCTTAACGCCCG
>ENA-OQCR01000046-OQCR01000046.1-human-gut-metagenome-genome-assembly--contig:-NODE-46-length-17324-cov-1.626505_pt1 | contig 17324 bp, 19 predicted proteins | sample MGYA00242763_ERZ504589 | MGnify/ENA primary metagenome ERZ504589 (study PRJEB26092, sample SAMD00036321) | human gut metagenome | host: Homo sapiens | study: EMG produced TPA metagenomics assembly of...
TAAGATGGCTTCTACCTATACAGAAGGCTATCGGATCGGATTTATCACCGGACGGAAGGATATCACAAAAAAGAAAACAGTAAATATCCGATATAGTCTTGGTTTTGAACGGATGGTAAAAGCAGCGATCCCTCCAGTTTAGAAAAATGGTCGAAGCCGGTAATCTATCGCCATGCAACGCATGTGGTAAATAAGAGAGGCGCCGTGAGAGTAGGCTATACAGGCGGCGTTGCCAATCCGCAGTACGATTACGATCATCGTCAGGACAGTTGCATTGTTCCTGGATGGGGATTTTGTTCAGCGAAAACTTCGTGCTATGCAGACCTCCTATGAGAAGTACAGAGAACTGGCAGAAGTACATGGCGGTCCGGCCTGCATTGATACATTTGGAGAAAATCCTTTCTCTCCGATAAGTAAACCGGAAGCTTATGCATTAAGCGAGACACAGCAGAAGCTTCAGACAGAACTTGACAATGAATCCGGACAGATCGTAAACCGATACATCAAAGGTGATGAGAGAAGTTTTACGATCATTGCATATCCGGTTCCTGAGATTGGTGGAAATTATGAGGAAATTTTCCGTGAGATCGTAAAGATCAATACATTGGATTACCATCTCTATCAGGAAAGATCCAGCAGACGATCATCAATACCCTGGATACCTGTGAGTGGGTGGAAGTCAAAGGACGTGGAGACAATGAGACGGATCTTCTGATCCATCTTCATGAGCTGACAGATCCGGAGAAACAGACGAATTTTGAGAACTGTGTGGCAGATGTGAACATTCCGGTGGGCGAAGTCTTTACATCTCCGCAGCTGGCAGGCACAGGCGGAATCCTTCATGTGAAAAAAGTATATCTGAACGGTCTTCAGTTCTGGGATCTGAAACTGGTATTTGACTGCGGCCAGGTTATTGATTACACCTGCTCGAATTTTAAAACCGAAGAAGAGAACCGGAAATATAATTGAAGATAATATCCTCCACCACCATCCGAAGATCCCCATGGGAGAGTTTGCCATCGGTACAAATACCACAGCTTATGTGGCGGCGCTGAAATACGGAATTGCGGATAAGCTTCCGATCCTGATCGCAGAAAAAAATGGGACCGCATTTTTGCTGTGGGCGATACCTGTTACAGCTGGGCAGAGGATACACCGGTATATAATCCGGATGGAAAAGAGATCATCGCCAGGGATAATGAGATTTCCGAGATGCGAAAAGATGACGTAAGCCTTGCTTATTATGGCTGTCATACAGATATTACCATTCCCTATGATGAGCTTGGAAGTATCCGTGTGATCGATGATGAGGGAGAAATGCTTTCCATTATCGAAAACGGAAGGTTTGTTCTTCCGGGAACAGAGGAATTAAACCGTCCTTTTGAGAATCTTCCATTAAATAATAATATAAGTTAATTAGTAAATTTACAGTTTTTCCGATCGTATTGACAGAAAGTGAGAATATACGTAGAATAACCATAACAATAGTCAAAGGACACAGGCTAATATTCAGTTAGTGTACCATGAAAGGAGAACACAATGGCAAAAGTAGGAATTGTAATGGGTAGTGATTCAGATATGCCGGTTATGAGCAAAGCAGCAGATATCCTGGAGAAACTGGGGATTGATTATGAAATGAAGATCATTTCCGCACACAGAGAACCGGATGTATTTTTCGAGTATGCAAAGACAGCAGAAGAAAAAGGCTTCAAAGTTATCATCGCAGGCGCAGGAATGGCAGCTCATCTTCCGGGAATGTGCGCAGCGATCTTTCCAATGCCGGTGATCGGTATTCCGATGCATACAACCTCTCTGGGAGGACGAGATTCCCTTTACTCAATCGTACAGATGCCAAGCGGTATCCCGGTTGCCACAGTAGCGATCAATGGTGGCGCCAATGCGGGACTTCTTGCTGCCAAGATCCTTGCAACTTCCGATGCAGAGCTTCTTTCCAGACTGAAAGCCTACAGTCAGGATCTGAAGGAGCAGGTTGAGAAGAAAGACGCAAGGCTTCAGGAAGTTGGATACAAAAATTACTAAATAAATCTTTTACCATAAAATAAAAAGGTGTTGTCATAAGGAGGACATTATGGATTACAAGACTTCAGGCGTAGATATTGAGGCAGGATACAAATCAGTAGAGCTGATGAAAAAGCACATTGCCAAGACAATGAGACCGGAGGTACTTGGAGGAATCGGTGGATTCTCAGGTGCATTTTCCATGGAGAAATTCAAAGATATGGAAGAGCCTACTCTGGTTTCCGGAACAGACGGATGTGGAACCAAGGTTAAGGTAGCCATGGTTATGGACAAGCATGATACCATCGGAATCGATGCTGTAGCCATGTGTGTAAATGATATTGCATGTGCAGGCGGCGAGCCATTGTTTTTCTTTGGACTACATTGCCTGCGGCAAAAAATTATCCGGAAAAGATCGCAGAGATCGTAAAAGGTGTTGCAGAGGGCTGTGTACAGTCTGAGGCAGCTCTGATCGGTGGTGAGACAGCAGAGCATCCTGGACTTATGCCGGAAGATGAGTACGACCTTGCCGGATTTGCAGTAGGAGTCGTTGACAAAAAAGATCTTCTTACAGGAGAGGCACTGAAACCAGGAGATGTCCTGATCGGTATGGCTTCCACAGGAGTTCACAGTAATGGATTTTCTCTTATACGTAAAGTATTTGACATGACAAAAGAGTCTCTGGATACTTATTATGAAGAGCTTGGAACAACTCTGGGAGAGGCACTGATCGCACCGACCAGAATCTATGTAAAAGCGCTGAAGAGCATCCGAGAGTCTGGCGTGAAGATCCATGCATGCAGCCATATCACAGGTGGTGGATTCTATGAGAATATCCCGCGTATGCTGAAAGAGGGAACCAGAGCTGTTGTCAAAAAAGACAGCTATCCGGTACTTCCGATCTTCAAGCTCCTTGCTGAAAAAGGAAATATTGATGAGCATATGATGTATAATACATATAATATGGGTCTTGGAATGATCCTGGCAGTAGATCCTGCAGATGTTGACAAAACAATGGAAGCTATCCGCAAAACCGGCGATAAGCCATATGTGGTAGGATCCATTGAAGAGGGAGAAAAGGGAGTGACCTTATGTTAAAGATCGGTGTTCTTGTTTCCGGTGGGGGAACGAATCTTCAGGCGATCCTAGATGCCATTGATGCAGGAGAGATCACAAATGCAAAAGTGGATATCGTGATCAGTAATAATGCCTCCGCTTATGCTCTGGAAAGAGCCAGAAAGCATGATATAGAGGCGGTATGCATCGCACCGAAAGACTATCCGGACCGAGAAGCTTTCCATAAAGCATACTGGCGAAGCTCAGGAAAAGAGGTAGACCTGATTGTTCTTGCAGGATATCTGGTTGCGATCCCTCCGATGATGGTGGAAGCGTATCCCAACAAGATTATCAATATCCATCCATCCCTGATTCCGTCTTTCTGTGGAAAAGGTTTTTATGGACTTAAGGTTCATGATGCAGTTCTCGCAAGAGGAGTGAAAGTAACAGGCGCTACGGTTCATTTCGTAGATGCCGGAACGGATACAGGTCCGATCATCCTTCAGAAGGCAGTAAAGGTAAAAGACGGAGATACATCCAAGGAGCTTCAGAGACGTGTAATGGAAAAAGCAGAGTGGAAGATCCTTCCGGAAGCAATCAATCTTATCGCCAATGACAAGATCACAGTGACAGATGGAATTGTTTCTTTAAAGTAATCAGCAGACAGATGAAACAAAGGAGTAAACAGATGAAAGTATTAATCGTAGGAAGCGGCGGAAGAGAACATGCAATTGCATGGAGTGTTGCAAAAAGCCCGAAAGTTGACAAGATCTACTGTGCACCTGGAAATGCAGGAATCGCAGAGTATGCGGAATGTGCAGATATCGGAGCAATGGAATTTGAAAAACTGGCAGCCTTTGCCAAAGAAAAAGAGATCGATCTTACTATCGTGGGAATGGATGATCCTCTTGTGGGCGGAATCGTAGATGTATTTGAGGCAGAGGGACTGCGTGTGTTCGGACCGCGCAAAAATGCTGCTATTCTGGAAGGCTCCAAGGCTTTTTCCAAGGATCTTATGAAAAAATACGACATTCCTACAGCTGCTTATGAGAATTTTGATGATCCGGAAAAAGCTCTGGAATATTTAAGAACCGAGGCAAAATTCCCGATCGTTTTGAAGGCAGATGGCCTTGCTCTTGGAAAAGGTGTTCTGATCTGCCAGGATCTTGCAGAGGCAGAAGCTGGCGTAAAAGAGATCATGGAAGACAAAAAATTCGGAAATGCCGGAAATACCATGGTAATTGAAGAATTTATGACTGGCCGTGAGGTTTCCGTACTTTCTTTTGTAGATGGAAAGACGATCCGTACCATGACATCCGCGCAGGATCACAAGCGTGCGAAGGATGGGGATCAGGGACTGAATACAGGCGGAATGGGAACATTTTCTCCAAGTCCGTTCTATACTCCGGAAGTAGATGAATTCTGTAAGAAATATGTTTATCAGAAAACAGTAGATGCCATGGCAGCAGAGGGGCGTCCGTTTAAGGGAATCATTTTCTTCGGACTGATGCTTACTGCAGATGGCCCGAAGGTTCTGGAATATAATGCAAGATTTGGGGATCCGGAAGCACAGGTTGTTCTTCCGCGTATGGAGAATGATATCATTGAAGTAATGGAAGCCTGTGTAGACGGCAAACTTGATCAGATCGATCTGAAATTTGAGGACAATGCAGCAGTTTGTGTTGTTCTTGCAAGTGATGGATATCCGGTAAAAATACGAAAAAAGGGTATCCCCGATCCATGGATTTGAGAATTTTTAAGGACAAAGACGGATACTACTGTTTCCATGCGGGAACCAAATTTAAAGATGGAGAGATCGTTACAAACGGTGGGCGCGTTCTTGGCATCACTGCCAAAGGAGAGACATTAAAAGAAGCCAGAAAGAATGCATATGCTGCTACAGAGTGGATCAGCTTTACAAACAAGTATATGCGTCACGATATCGGAAAAGCTATCGACGAGGCTTAAGTTGGTCATTTTTCACAGGCACAGCTTGACGAAAACAGGGATTTCATTGTACAATAGTAACAACTATGAAACACAGTGAGTAGTTACGAACATGAAAAGCTGGATGCTGACAGGGCACAACAGGAACCAACCATTTTCCTTGATGAGGTGTCGCATCCAAGTGATGAGGCAGAGAGGACAGAAAAATGGGAATCAGTGTAGAAGAAGCAATCCATGAGCTCAGAAACAGAGAGGAAGTATTTGTTGCATATTCACAGGCAACCAGACTTCCATATGTGACCTGTGATGAAGAAACATTTAATGACCAGGCAAGGATTTTTGCCACAGAAGAAGAGATCAAAGAATATGGTAAACAGCTCCTTGAGGATAAGATCCTTCTTATGGGCATGAAATATGAGAAAAAAGACTATCCAAGACTGTATGGTACGCTGTACGCGATCGGAGTGAACAGTGTGATCTGGATCGACGGAGAAGAGAAGATCGAGATTGAGATCGGAAAGATCGCAAACCAGAGAGATATGAGTAAGATCGAGCCGTCAAAGAGACCGCTTCTGAATCCGTCACTTGAACTTTCCGGAATCTATTTTATGCAGGAATTGCGTCGTCCGGTAAAACAGGAAGAGCACAAGAATATCCGTGAGCTGGAAGAAGAGCTGATAGCCAATCTGCGTAAGGCAGAATTCCTGATCGCGATCAATGCAGAGCAGGAAGAAGATGGAAAACTCCATATTCCGTATCTGAAAAATAAAGAGGATAAGATCATGCAGCCTGTGTTTACAGATGTTATGGAATTTGAGAAATTTGGAAGAGGCAAGAATCTCCGTGTTGCGAAAGTGACTATAGATAAACTTCCGAGCCTGATGATTCCGCAGGCAAACGCTTATGTGGTAAATCCAATGGGATTTAATCTGGTTCTTAACAAAGAACAGATAGAGAAGATTGCAGGGATCAGTAAATAAAAACAAAAATCACAGCAGGCTGCCAGGATGAAACTGTGCAGCCTTTTGCTGTTGTAGAGGAGAGATTACCCTATGGTGATAGAAATCGATTTTAACAGCGATGAGGCAATCTATATGCAGATCACCAATCAGATCATAATGGGGATCGCTACATCAAGGCTTCATGAAGGGGATACTCTGCCTTCTGTACGGCAACTTGCAAGCATTGCAGGAATCAATATGCATACTGTGAATAAGGCATATGCGCTGCTTCGTCAGGAAGGCTTTGTGACTATTGACAGGCGAAAGGGAGCGGTGATCTCCATAGATGCAGATAAGGTCAGAGCACTGGAAGAAATGAAACAGAATCTGACAGTAGCAATGGCATGGGGATGCTGTAAAAATGTAACAAGAGAAGAAGTCCATCAGCTGGTGGACGAGATTTTTGACGAGTATGACACAGACAGATAGGAGGAGACATCATGCAGGAACGATATACAAAACAGGCAGAGAATGTTCTTGCTCTGGCAAAAGAGGCAGCCAGCTCCTGCGGACATAGTTATATCGGCACGGAGCATCTGCTGGTCGGGCTTGTAGAAGAAAAGGAGGGCACAGCAGGAAGAGTTCTGGAGGAGTTTGGGATCCAGGCTGATAAAGCGATGGCTCTGATCGATAAACTGATCGCACCTCCGGGAAATACGGCTGTTTCACAGAGACCGGGATTCAGTCCGAGAACCAGAAGAGTTCTGGAGGGTGCATATGCAGAAGCAGAATCCATGCGTTTTGAGGAAGTCGGGACAGAACATATTCTGCTGGCAATGTTGAAAGAAACAGACTGTGTGGGTACCAGACTGCTGTACACAATGGGTGCCAATATCCAGAAGCTTTATGCGGCAGTGCTGACAGCTATGGGAATGGACAGCGATGCCATTGCGGAAGAATTCCAGGCTGTAAAAGCTTCAAAGGGAAGAAACAGCAGTGTAACACCAACTCTGGATCAGTATAGCCGAGATCTGACGGCCATGGCAGAAGAAGGTAAGCTGGATCCTGTAGTGGGAAGGGATAAAGAGATTGCCAGACTGATCCAGATCCTGAGCAGAAGAACAAAGAACAATCCCTGCCTGACTGGAGAGCCGGGAGTAGGAAAAACGGCTATTGTAGAGGGACTTGCACAGCGGATCGTCACAGGAATGGTACCGGATACTGTGAAGGATAAGAGGGTTGTAGTTCTGGATCTTTCCGGAATGGTCGCAGGAAGTAAATATCGCGGTGAGTTTGAAGAACGTATCCGAAATGTGATCGATGAGGTAAGCGAACAGCAGGGAATATTGCTCTTTATTGATGAGATCCATACGATCATCGGAGCAGGTGGAGCGGAAGGTGCACTGGATGCTTCCAATATCCTGAAACCGTCTCTTTCCCGTGGAGAGATCCAGCTGATCGGAGCAACGACACTGGAAGAATATCGGAAATACATTGAAAAGGATGCAGCGCTTGAACGGCGTTTTCAGCCTATCATCGTGGAAGAGCCTACAGAAGAGGAGGCTGTTGAAATCCTGAAGGGGCTGCGCCCATATTATGAAAAACATCATGGTGTAGAGATTCTGGATGAGGCCCTTGAGGCGGCTGTAAAAATGTCCGTTCGTTATATCAATGACCGGTTTCTTCCGGATAAAGCCATTGACATTATTGATGAAGCAGCGTCGAAAGTACAGCTGGCGGGATATCGTCCGTCTCCGAAAGCAGAAGCACTGGAAAGAGAGATCCACGATATTCTGAAACAAAAAGAACAGGCAGTCATAAATGCAGATCTTGAAGGTGCAAAAGCAGCACAGGCAAAGCAAAATGAGGCGGAAGCAGAATTGGAAAAGATCCGAAGAAAGGCGGAGCGGAAAAATCGGAAAAATCCATTTACAGTTGATGAAGAGGCAGTTGCCGGTATTGTGTCTGACTGGACAAAAATACCTGTACAGCGTCTGACAGAGGGGGAATCCCGTAGGCTTGCAAATTTGGAAAAGGTTCTGAAAAAACGTGTGATCGGACAGGATGAGGCAGTTTCTGCAGTTGCCCGGGCGGTAAAAGGGGAAGAGTAGGATTAAAGGATCCGGCAAGGCCTATAGGTTCTTTCTTATTCCTGGGACCTACCGGAGTGGGAAAAACGGAGCTTTCCAAAGCGCTGGCGGAAGCTGTATTTGGAAGTGAGCAGGCAATGATCCGTGTAGATATGTCCGAATATATGGAAAAACATAGTGTTTCTAAAATGATCGGATCGCCGCCCGGATATGTAGGCTATGAAGAAGGTGGACAGCTCAGCGAAAAAGTGCGCAGAAATCCATACAGTGTCATTCTTTTTGACGAGATTGAAAAGGCTCATCCGGATGTGTTTAATATTCTTCTGCAGGTACTTGATGATGGTCATATTACAGATGCTCAAGGCAGAAAAGTGGATTTTAAGCAGACGATCATTATCATGACTTCCAACGCAGGTGCGCAGATGATCATGGAACCGAAACATCTTGGATTTATGTCCGGAGATACGGAAAAGCGTGATTATGAACGGATGAAGTCCGGAGTGATGGAAGAAGTGCGGCGGATGTTTAAACCGGAATTTCTGAACCGGATCGATGAGATCATGGTATTCCATTCTCTGAATAAAGAAAATATCAGGAAGATTGTTACTATTCTTTTGAAAAACCTGGAAAAACGCTGTCAGGAACAGCTGGATATCATACTGAAAGTTACCGGAGCAGCTAAAGATCTTATCGCAGATGCAGGCTTTGACAGTAAATACGGTGCAAGACCGTTGCGTCGTGCGATCCAGACAAAGATTGAGGATGAGATGGCAACAGAAATCCTTGAGGTCGGATCAAAGCCGGTGATACCGTACAGGTGAAGGTCAAAGACAAGAAAATCTACTTTGAAGTAAAAGATGCGGAGAAAGCGTAAGAATTTTTATTACTTTCTATAGCCAAAAAAACAGAAATAAGTTATAATTAACAAAATTAAAACTATACAACGAAAGATTTCAGGAGGACATAAGATCATGGCAGTGGTACAGGAATTGATCCGCACAGAAGATAATGGGACTATCAGTTTTGGAGATTATGAATTAAATCAGAAATCCAAATTGTCGGATTATCAGTATCAGGGAGATATGTATAAAGTAAAAACATATAAGGAGATCACCAAACTTGAGCGTAATGGAATGTTCGTATATGAGTCTGTTCCGGGAACCAGTGTGTTCCATCTTCAGCAGGATGGAACAGCAATGAGTTTTGAGGTTCAGGGCTTTGAGGATTCTCAGATTACTGTTGAACTTGAAGCTGAGACAGAGTATCAGGTATTTATTGATGATGTAAGTACAGGTACAATGACCACAAACCTGGGCGGCAAGCTTTCTTTCAGTGTTGAACTGGATGCGAACACCAAAGCAGAAGTTAAAATTGTAAAATGCTAAAAATAAAAAAACGGTTTATTTCTGTCAGGAATGCGGGTATGAATCAGCCAAGTGGATGGGGCAGTGCCCGGCATGCAAGGCATGGAATACTTTTGTGGAGGAAACGGTTTCTTCCAAAAAATCTTCCTCAGGGAGTATTAAAACTACACAAAAGAAAACGGAGCCTGTAGTTCTGAAAGATATCAGTCTTTCTTCAGATGAACGTCAGAGCTGCGGAATCGGTGAACTTGATAGGGTGCTGGGAGGCGGAATCGTCCCCGGCTCCCTTGTTTGGTAGGGTGGAGATCCTGGTATTGGCAAGTCTACATTGTTGTTGCAGGTGTGCAGAAATTTATCTTCACAGGGGATTTCTGTTTTGTATATTTCTGGTGAGGAGTCTCTCAGACAGATCAAGCTCCGGGCAGATCGGCTTGGAACGTTTAATGATAAATTGAAACTGCTCTGTGAGACGAATCTTGAAAATATCCGGGAGATCATTGAGCGGACGAAACCAGATGTAGCTGTTGTGGATTCTATCCAGACGATGTTTCATGAAGATATTTCGTCTGCACCGGGAAGTGTTTCTCAGGTGAGGGAATCTACCAATGTATTGATGCAGATCGCTAAGGGTATGGGAGTGTCCATTTTTATCGTGGGTCATGTGACCAAGGAGGGAAATGTGGCAGGTCCTCGTGTACTGGAACATATGGTAGATACTGTGCTTTACTTTGAGGGAGACAGGCATGCTTCTTACCGGATCCTGCGTGCGGTGAAAAATCGTTTTGGTTCTACCAATGAAATTGGTGTTTTTGAGATGCAGAATTCCGGACTTGAAGAAGTGAAGAATCCTTCCGAGTTCCTTTTGAATGGAAGACCGGAGAATGCTTCGGGATCTGTTGTTGCATGTTCTATGGAGGGGACGAGACCGATTTTGGTGGAGATCCAGGCTCTGGTGTGTCAGAGTAATTTTGGAATTCCGAGAAGAACAGCAGTTGGTACGGATTTTAATCGTGTGAATCTTTTGATGGCGGTTCTGGAGAAGAAGGCGGGAGTTCATCTTGCTGCTTCGGATGCTTATGTGAATATTGCGGGTGGCATGAAGATGACAGAGCCGGCGATCGATCTGGGTATTTGTCTTGCTATTATTTCCAGTGCGAAGGAGATCGTGATCCCGGATTCTGTGATGGCGTTTGGTGAAATTGGTCTGAGTGGCGAGGTTCGTGCAGTGAGTATGGCCGGACAGCGTGTGCAGGAAGCGAAAAAGCTTGGGTTTGAGACGGTGATACTTCCTGAGGTGAACCGGACGGCTACAGAGAGTATTAAAGGAATTAAATTGGTTTATGTGGCTGGGATCCGGGATGCGATTTCTTTTATCAGAGGGTTGTGAGTTTCCGGCAGGTTATTTTGAATAGGATCATGTGGTCAGCCGCTGTATGGTTTGTACGGCGGCTGTGTTTGGGTTAATAGATAAAAAAACATAGATGATAGTAAGGGAAAGGCTGGTTATGGTTATGGGTATTGGTAATATTGGAAATATGATGAAGGTTATGAATGCATGGAATACATTTAAACAGAATCATCCGAAGTTTCCGGCATTTTGTAGTGCGGTTTCCCGGCGTGGGATTCGTGAGGGGAGCATTCTTGAGGTGACGTATATTAGCCCTGAGGGTGAGAAGTTGACTACGAATATTAAAGTGCAGGCCAGCGATCTTGAGTTGCTGAGAGAACTTTCTGGTGGTAATTGAGTTGAGCGGATAGCGAATGTTGATTATATATTGTATAGGTCTGTTTGACGGGTGTTTTGGTTTCGGTGTCTGGCAGTGTTGGAACTGCCGGGTGCCGTTTTTTTTGTTGGGATGGAGAGGGACGCCAGAGGAAGGTGGCATCGCTCCGGGCAGGGACTCCGTCGGGGGATACTACTAGGGCTCCGTGAGACGGCTAAAAGCATTGCGGCAGGGCCAGAACTCGCCTGCGGCTCAGACAGCAGACCCTGCCGCAATAACGCCGTCTCTCGCAGCCCAAGTAGTAATCACCCCTCCTCCGCAGCAGCCCGGCCCGATGCCACCTTCCTCTGGCTGACGCTTCCAGCCGACAGGAAAAAACATGCGGGGGATGGAAGCGGACTGGGCGTCCTGTCCTGAAATGTTAGACTGGCACAGAATATTCCTATAAGTATCGAAGAATACAGAAACAGGATCGGCACAGCGTATCACCATAAATATCGAAGAATACAGAAACCAGATCGGCACAACGTTCCATTCTGAATACCGCAGCATACAGACAAAAGTCAATAACGCAGCACACACAACAACGAAGAACTATTTCCGTGCCCAAGAGGGTGGGGGTGCAGGGGGAGGGCCTTCGGGCCAATGCCATTTAGATAGAACATTTTGTAGATGATTCTTTATGTTACATTCTGTAATGTTTTGATATTTGGAGTGCTTTGAGAGGAAAAAATACGCAAACTTCCCCTTTGGGGTAGAAATCGTACTTTTATCCTTTAAATAACTTGTGTTTTTATCCAAAAAAAGTTATAGTATTCTTATATTAGGACACTCGGTATGCAAAGCTTACAAAGCCTTTCCTCTTTTTGGTACGGGGAAATTTCCGGCCGGGCTTGACCGGGACCAGGTAGCGTAACAGGAGTGTCTCGATATGAGGCGAGATCGTAGGACTGCTTTTTTGAAGGAAAGCTTTACAGATATGTACAGCCATGGTGAAGTTCACCTGGTAAGCGTATTTTGTTTTTTTCTGATGAGTACTTACATGTGGGGTAACGGATTCACAGAAATTATACAGAATGACGCGCGCGTATATCTCCTGTTCTACGTATCCCGCCTTTTTTGAATGAAGCTGGGAAAGCCCCAGGCTATACTTTAATTTTCGGAATGATGTTTCGATTCCCCATCTCAAATGGTATAATTCCCTGATCCTCCACGGAGGGAATGCTTCTCTTTCAAGATTCGTAACGATACATTCGTATCCACCGGTATCCAGTAAAAACCGTACCATTCTTAATCTCATAGGATAGACTGCCTGTTTTCCGTCTTTTTCCAGATCTAGGAAATCAAACACGGAGCTTGGGGAAAGTTTTTTATAGTGGACAGGATCTTTTTTTGAATGTACCGTGCTCCGTGTGATAAAAAAATCCAGGTCTTCGTCCAGTTCCCTGTCAGGCAGCCGGAAACCATACGAGATCCCTCCCCTGCGGGAGATATCCTTTGTACGGATAACAAAAGACAGGCCTTTTGCCATGATATGGGCAAAAACGTGATAAGTTTCATATCCCCGGTCAGCCAGTATGATCGTTCTGGCAGGGGTGCTGATATTTCCCAGCATCTGGACCAGGGCACGGGATTCATTGCTGACCATTGTCTTTTCGATCCGTATATCTGTGTATCTTTTATTACAAAGATCATACAGCGCATGGAGATGGAGCTGGTTGGAGCCTCTTTTTCCATTGCCGGAAGGTTTACAGCTTTCTTTGTCCGCAGGGTCATAACAGATGTTCAGATCAGATCCGTCACAAGCCAGGAGCTGAAATCCATCATAAGTATGTCCTGCCGGAAGTTTCTGTGTAAAATGATAAAACAGGTAACTCATGGCATCTGGAAGAAGCTTGGCCCTTTGCTGGTGGATAGCGGAAAGAGAAGGGATATCAGCAGGAAACCTGTGCTGGAAAAAGTCATGGGATGTAGTAGAAAGAGAGCCACCCTGCATGGTTAAAAGAGAGAGGATCGTATCCCGAAAGGAAATCTTACGTTTTCTCGAAAAATCAACGCCAGGGTGAAGGACAAAAGAATCCTTCTGAAGTTCTAATTCAGAAATAGCAGACAGGAGCAATTCATAACTGGAAGCAAAAGTAGAGTTCATAAGCGAGCCTCCTTTTGTATAAAAAAAGATTGCAATGTATAATTCTTTTTTACCATACATTGCAATCTTTTGGAATACTATGTTCTAACTAAATGGCATTGGTCCGAGGGCTTCCCTGCCCCCCACCCTCTTGGGCACGGAACAAGCGCTACATCTTCGATATATAATGCGACTGACTTTTATTATGGAATCTTATGCCAAGCTGATTACTGTCTGAGCCGATATTATTCCGGAACGTTGTGCCGAGCTGATTCTTAGATACAACATTCCTCCTGAACAATTTCTATATGACACTCTACTGCCATGCATCATTGAATACTATCTCGAACTGTTCACTTTCCGCAACCGGCCTGTGTGCACAGCCGAGGAGCTGGCATATGGGCGGGGCGCTCTGCAGGAGGTGTGACAACTACTTAGGCTCTGGAAGGTGGCGTTGTTTTTCAAAAGTTCGCTGTCTGAGCGCAGCGAGTTCGGACTTTTGGAAAACGCTTTTAGCCACCTTTCAGAGTCTTAGTAGTTTCCACCGACGAAGCCTGTCCCGCCCATATGCCAGCTCCTCGGCGTCCGTCAAACCACGAAATCCCGCAACACCCAAAGAAAAGAGGCCGCACATGCAGCCTCTTACACACATAACTATAGAAACTATAAGTAACCCAACATCAGATCATCCAGAAATTATCCGTGCAGACAATCCTCCTGTAAGTCTCAAACTTAAACCACTTATTATGAAACTCCGACTTATTATCAGCAGCCTCAAAACTCCCTCAAAAACATCTGATAATCATCATTAACTGCGGATCTCCAGGCAAAACCTCTCTCATCCACAACAGGAAGCCCCATAAACACATACTCATCCAGCGGAATAATATCCTGCACCCTCTTATCACGGATCAGAACAGCCGCGCTATCCTCCAGAGAAACAATATCAAAATAGCCCGGATACTCAAAGCTGTCACCCTCAACAGGCACCACATCCCCTACATGATAAGTCTTAACCTCTTTATCCGCCTTGGAAAGCAGCGCATTCTCAAGGTTAAAATAAAACTCCTCAAAAACATAACCGCCAACCTTCACATCATCCTTCTGGAAATAAGGCTTCTCCCCCTCAGTATCAACCGATTCCACAACACCACATGCAGAAGTCATATGACTCACACGGTCGATCAGGATCAGCTCACCAAGAGTCTTATTCCTCTTAAACTCATCCAGCACAACCTTATCAGAAAGACCGATTTTGCAAAGAGCGATCTCATTCTTCTCAATCGTATCCGCATGCAGATGCTCCCCGGTATTTACATCCGTCTTAAACTCAATACTCTTAACCACACCTGCGATCTTCTTGGTACCAAGCTTCACAAGATACTCCTTGCCCACTTCAAGCCTGGAATCATCCATCCATAGAAGCGTAGCCTCAAAGCCCTTTGCAACCGGAATCTCATTATTATTGGTAAGAACACAACCACGGCTGACATCCACTTCTTTATCCAGCTGAATCGTAACAGCCTGACCGGCAACAGCCTCTTCACGATCGTCACTGCCCACCAGGATCGTCTTAACAGCCGCTGTCTCGTTGCTTGGGAGCGTTGTGATGATATCGCCTACATGAACCCGGCCACTCTCGATCTGGCCCTGGAAACCGCGAAATTCATGGTTTGGACGGGAAACACGCTGAACAGGCAGATAAAACTCGCTGACATTCTCAGCCTCGGAAACATCCACAGTCTCAAGATGATCCAGAAGAGCTTTGCCCGTATACCACGGCATATTCGGAGACTTCTTCGTTACGTTATCACCCTCTGTAGCACTGACAGGAATGATCACAACATCCTGAAGACCCAGAGTCTCAGAAAGCTCATTGATATCCTTCACGATCTCGTTAAAACGGCTCTCACTGTAACCAACAAGATCCCATCTTATTAACAGCAAATACAAAATGATGGATACCCATCAGAGCGCAGATACGCGCATGACGTCTTGTCTGCACCAGAACACCCTGTTTTGCGTCCACAAGAATAATGGAAAGCTGGGCAAAAGAAGCGCCAACTGCCATGTTTCTTGTATACTCCTCATGACCAGGAGTATCTGCAACAATAAAACTTCTCTTATCCGTTGTAAAATAACGGTATGCAACATCAATGGTGATACCCTGCTCACGCTCAGCCATCAGACCATCCAGAAGAAGAGAATAATCAATGGCACCACCTCTGGAACCCACCTTGCTGTCCAGAAGAAGGGCTTTTTCCTGGTCTGCATATAAAAGCTTGGAATCATAAAGAATATGGCCGATCAGTGTAGACTTTCCATCATCTACACTTCCGCAAGTGATAAATTTCAGTAATCCGCTCATCCTAGAAGTACCCCTCTCTCTTTCTTTTTTCCATACTTGCAGCTCCGCCGTCGGAATCAATAACACGTGTGGTTCTCTCAGATTCCACAGAGCTTAAGGTCTCGTCAATGATCTCGTCCAGTGTCTCCGCATCAGACTCGATACCGCCTGTCAGAGGATAGCATCCGAGAGTACGGAAACGGACCTTTTTCATCTGCGGCTCCTCACCCGAGTTCAGACGCATTCTGTCGTCATCCACCATGATAATGTTGCCATCTCTGTATACAACCGGACGCTCTTTTGCAAAATACAGCGGAACGATCGGGATATTTTCTCTCTTAATGTACTGCCAGATATCAGTCTCAGTCCAGTTGGAAATCGGGAAAACACGGATGCTTTCGCCCTTATTGATCTCCGTATTATAAAGCTTCCACATCTCCGGACGCTGGTTCTTCGGATCCCAGGCCTGCTCTGCATTACGGAAGGAGAAGATACGCTCTTTTGCACGGCTTTTCTCCTCGTCACGACGACCGCCGCCAAAAGCAGCTGTGAAACCATATTTCTTAAGAGCCTGCTTCAGTGCTTGCGTTTTCATGATATCTGTGTATGCGGAACCGCTGTCAAAAGGATTGATACCCTGCTTCAAACCATCCTGATTAATGTACTCAAGCATTTCGATTCCCAGATCCTTCGCGGTTTTGTCACGAAACTCGATCATCTCTTTAAATTTCCATGTTGTATTTACGTGAAGAAACGGAAATGGCGGTTTCTCCGGATAAAAAGCCTTCATTGCAAGATGAAGCATTACAGAACTGTCTTTTCCTATAGAATAAAGCATTACCGGCTTCTCGCACTCTGCTGCAACTTCACGGATGATATAAATTGCCTCTGCTTCCAGCTCATCCAAATGTGATAATCCACTCATATCTGATCTCATCCTCCTGTTCCGGCCGCCAGAACCGGCAGCACTTATCTTCTGGTCTAATATTTATTCGAATTCCGTCGATCCACATCGATCACGGATGTAGAACCGTCCGTTTTTGTAATGATCCAATGAAGGATATCTCCTTCGCTTTTTACATTCATGATACTTCCGTTCCCACCGATATCCGCACCAAGGAAAAAGTCGATGGCACCGGCTTTACATTCCTTTACACAGGAAACGCAGCCCCAGCAGTTTTTCGGATATTTCATCACGGCTTTTTTTGCCTTCCATGACGATCAGGGTTCCCGGACATACTTCACTGCATTTTCTGCAGCCAACACATTTTTTTCTGATCAATTCGTATGCTCATATGTGTCCTCCTTTACAATGTCGCGAAAAATCATCCTGATCTCGCCGTTTTCCAGTTTCGAATTTACATATTTATAAAATTTCTCATCTGTTTCTGGATGATCCAGATTTTCGTTAAAAGAATGCCATCTGGTCTCTTTGCGGTTTTTCAGATGAGCGATCAGTGAACGGCACACAATGAGACGCTCACGAAGTTCGTATGCAAACATCAGCTCATGCATATCTGCTGCCGCTGTTTTTTCGGCAAGAGCCTGAAGCTGAAGGATTTTTTCATCTGCAAGAGCAAGCTGCTTCTCATTAAACTGATAATTAGAAGCAATTCCTCCCGCATATTCATCCATGACTTTCTGCATAGCCTCTTCCAGCTCTTCCACGGAAAATGCCGGTGCGTCTTCATTTTCGGAACTTTTTCGT
>ENA-OQCR01000047-OQCR01000047.1-human-gut-metagenome-genome-assembly--contig:-NODE-47-length-17078-cov-1.363636_pt1 | contig 17078 bp, 16 predicted proteins | sample MGYA00242763_ERZ504589 | MGnify/ENA primary metagenome ERZ504589 (study PRJEB26092, sample SAMD00036321) | human gut metagenome | host: Homo sapiens | study: EMG produced TPA metagenomics assembly of...
GGATGAAATTCATCTCTGGAAAAGCTGGAAGAGCTGAATCAGATTTATGAATATCCTTAAGCGCCGAACGTGCACGGTACGATGCACTGATCGCTGACCATCAGAAAAGCTGTGATGCCATGATTCGCAAATATAAGGAACTTGCTGAAAGAGGGACTACCGGACAGGATACAAATGTCTGATCTGTTCACAGGATATAGTTCCAGAGAAGAGGTGCGGAGGTGATGCGTGCTGAAAAAGATCAAACCTGTTCTCAGACAATCCGAAAAAGAAGATATTCTACAGAAATAAAGGAAGGCTACATCCGTCTTTTCTGGCGGATCGTGTTGATCGTGGCCGTTGGCTGGCTGCTGTTTACACAGGTTTTTCTTATAGGCCAGGCACCGGATAATGAAATGTTCCCGGCAGTGGAAGCCGGAGATCTTCTCATCGGTTATCGGCTGGAACAGAATCTTGAAAAAGAAGATGTTGTCGTGTATGAAGCCGACGGCAAAACTCACGTAGGGCGTATCCTGGGATGCGAAACCGACGTGATCACAATGGATGACACAGGAACGCTCCTCGTAAACGGAACAGCCCAGACAGGAGAAATTGCATTTCCTACATATGCAAAAGAAGGGATCACATATCCCTATACAGTTCCGGAAGGCAGTGTATTTATTCTGGGAGATTACCGAACCCATGCAAAAGACAGCCGTGAATTCGGTTCCATCTCCACGGAGGATGTAAAAGCAAAAGTGATCACTATACTTCGAAGAAGGGAACTGTAAAAAAAGTAACTGTTCTCCCATTTTCAGGGGAACATCACAGTCAAAATGTATAAGCTGCTTTTTATGAGCTTATAAATAAATTTATATTTCTAGGAGGATTTTCTTATGAAAAAGACAAAGAAACTGTTAGCATGTTTGATCGCAGCAGCCACCATGCTTACCATGGGAAGTACGGTGTTTGCGGCAGATGCAGGCACTACGTACACTGACCAGTCAACGGTTACTATTAAGAAAGCTTACAAGCTTACAAATGAGGGAACAACTTCTCCAGCAGAGACTTTCACATTAGTTCAGGTTGGAGATGGAACAGTAAGAGATAGTGAGGCAACTTCAGCTCCGGCACTTGGAACAATCACAGGTGCTACATTTACTGAGCAAGCAGCGACTGTTAATGGAACACCTGGAGAGATTACAGTTGCACTGCCTACTTATGAACATGTTGGTATTTATGAGTACACATTAAAAGAAAAAGAAGATAATCAGACAGCAGGTGTTACTTATTACGGAAACGACATTAAACTCGTTGTAACTGTTATTCAGGGAGAGAATGGAAAACTTCGTGTAGCAGCAGTTCATACAGAAGCTGAAGGAGAAAAATCTGATACATTTACAAATACCTACTCCGCAGGTAAATTAAAACATTTCCAAAACAGTTAAAGGTAATCTTGGTGATCAGTCTAAATACTTCGAGTTCAAAGTAACCTTAACAGGTGAAAAAGGAAAAACATATGCTACTTCTTATGCTGTATCCGGTGGTAGCAATACAACAAATCCTACATCCATTAAAATTGGTAAAGAAACAACATTCTTATTGAAACATGGCGAGACAATCAGCATTGCTAACCTTCCATATGGAGTATCCTATACTGTTACCGAGACAGCAGCAGATGGCTACACAACAACAAAGAGCGGTGACACAGGTAGTGTAAACGCAGATAATCAGACAGCAGCATTCGAAAACAGTAGAAACGGTGAAGTTGACACCGGCATCAACCTCACAACCCTCCCATACATCCTCGTATTCGCAGGTGTGATCGTAATCGCAGGTGCAGCATTCATCACCAGAAGACGTAAATACGAAGACTAATGATCATCCAGGCAGCAGAGAGGAGGCAGTATGAACGCATCTAAGTTTTTTCTGAAAGCAGCCAACTCTCTGGTTACTGCCATTGTAGCATTGTTTCTGATCCTGGCGGCGGCGTATTCCGGGTATGCACTCTGGGATAACGCACAGGTCTATGGCGCTGTGGACGACATTCAGTCACAGCTCTTAAAACTGAAACCCGACCCGGAACAGAAAGACGGAGGCGCTTCTTTTGAAGAGCTCCGCAAGATCAATCCGGATGTCTGTGGATGGATCACACTGGACCACACAAAGATCGACTATCCGATTCTTCAGGGAGAAGATAACCTGACTTACATCAATACTGATGTATATGGTGATTTTGCTTTGTCAGGAAGTATCTTTCTGGATTCCGGCTGTGACAGAAATTTTCAGGGGAAATATTCTCTCCTGTATGGTCATCACATGGCAGAGCATAAGATGTTCGGAGATCTGGATCTTTACAGAAAAAAGAAATTTTTCAACAAAAACACCACAGGTACGCTGATCCTTCCTGACCGTTCTTACAAGCTGGAAATTTTTGCATGCATGCAGGTTTCCGCATCTGAGGATTCTATTTTTGCAACGGGAAAATGGCAGGCGGACACCAGCGGACTTGTGGATTTTGTCAGAAAAAACGCGGAACATGTCCATCAGCAGACAATGGATAACATTGGAAAGTCCGAAGATTTTTCCCAGATACTGGCAATGTCAACCTGCTCTTCGGAATTTACAGATGCAAGAACAGTTCTTCTGGCGGTAATGAAACCTTATTCGCCGGAGACGTAAGGAGGGGATGAAGACGAATATACGAAAATTTCCGGCAGTGCTCCTGCTTGCGGTTCTGTGCCTGACAGTTTTTCCGATTTCAGCTATGGCAGCTGGAGTTGCGGAAGTAAAGATTCCTGTCAGCGTGGAATTGTCAGGTGAGAAGCCATCTCCGGACGAAACTTATACGATCATTCTTCAGGGTGAGGATGAGGCTCCCATGCCGGAAGAAAATACGATCACGGTCACAGGTGCGGGGAAAGCAGAATTTCCTGCAGTGGAATATTCTGTTCCTGGCGTATACACTTACAGCGTTTCCCAGCAGCCTGGAAAGCTGGAAAACGGACATTATGACAATACCGTTTATTATGTGAAAGTAACAGTAACGAACGGAGAGTCCGGTGATCTGGAAACAGTTGTGGCTGCACATACCGATGCACAGATGAACAGCGAGAAACAGGATATCGGCTTTGTGAATTCCTACGATCCTGTGGATACGCCGACACCTGTACCGGAAAATACACCGACACCACTTCCGGAAAAAACTCCGACTGCAGTGCCGACCAGAACTCCGGCAGCGACCATAACGAACACGCCGGTAAAACCTGACAGCAATCCGCCTGCTTCCGGAACTTCTTCCTATACAGGAAATACAGGTTCCAGTCATGTAAAAGCTATGCCAAAAACAGGAGATAACACAAATATTGCGAAATGGATCGCAGTGATCTGCGTTTCCGGATGCGTGGTATTACTGGCAGCAGTATTTGTCAGAAGAAAAAAGAAAACGGACAAATAACAGGATCCGGACAGCGGTGCGGCAGGAAAAATTTCTACCGCATCGCTTTTTTTGACGAAATGTGAGGGACAGAGGATGGCAAACGGACTTAAACTGGAAGGTCAGAGATTTGGTCATCTGACGGTACTGAAAAAACTGGATGAGCGGGAAAACAGATATGTTGTATGGCTGTGCAGATGTGATTGTGGAAATGAGATAAAAGTAAATACCAGACATCTGATGCGTGGGACTGTAAAGGACTGTGGATGTATTCCGGAAAACAGTTCCAGGAGAGGACCGGTGGCAGAAGACCTTACAGGCCGGCGTTTTGGGAAACTTGTGGCAGTAAAAAAACTGGAAAGTAAAAACGGCAGGACCAGGTGGGAATGCCGCTGTGACTGCGGGAATATGCATATTTCTACTGCACACAGCCTGAAAGCCGGAAAATGTACCAGCTGCGGCTGCGGCCATTATGTCAGAGGACGCGGGATCACCGACATCAGCGGACAGCGTTTCGGGCGGCTGACTGCTCTCTATCATACAGATAAAAGGAGCAAAAAGGGCTCTGTGTTCTGGCATTGTCGGTGTGACTGCGGAAATGAAGTGGATGTGACAGAGGATGGCCTTCTTCATGGTAATTACAGAAGCTGTGGCTGTCTGAGACAGGAGATATGGAAGGAGCTTCCCGGGCAGCTGCATATGGTAGATGGAACCTGTGTGGAGATGCTGGAAAAAAGAAAGCACCGCAGTGATAATACCAGCGGATTCCGTGGCGTCTATCAGCTGCGGAATGGAAAATACCGTGCTACCATCGGATTCAAGGGGAAACGATTTTATATCGGAACTTTTGTGGATTATCAGGATGCGGTCCAGGCCCGCCAGGAAGCGGAAAATACTATCCACGAGGGCTTTGTCCGTGCCTGGTACAGTTGGAACCGGCAGGCAGAAAAAGATCCCGGCTGGGCCAGAAATAATCCCCTGGTATACGAGATCCAACGGATCAACGGAGAGTTTCAGGTGACAACGAATATGAAAGAAAAAGAACTGCTGAAGTAAACTGAATATTCTTGCATAAGCTGTCGCATTAATGTGCTACAGCTTATTTTTTTGAAAAATACCGATAAAAATGTGGACAAAACCGAAAATAATGGTTAATACATACACATGCCTAAAAAATCAAAAAATGAAAATTATACGAAATATATAATATAAACCCGGAACGGATAAAAAACATATAGACATATTTACAAATCGACATCGCGGATATCAATACCGGAAGAAGTGGTGAAATAACGGGAGGAAGAGAATATGCTGAAATTTTTTAAAGGAAAAGATAAAGGAAATTTAATCTATGCACCCTGCAAGGGTAGAGTGGTTCCCCTTGCGGAGGTTCCGGACCCTGTCTTTGCGGATAAGGTACTGGGTGACGGTTTTGCCGTGATCCCGGCAGACGGCAGGATATATGCTCCGGCAGACGGTGAGGTGGCAATGGTATTTGATACGCTTCATGCAGTTACGCTGACAAGCACTCAGGGAGCAGAAATACTGATACATATCGGACTGGATACAGTCACACTTAAGGGCGAACCCTTTAAAGCCCACGTTGCAGCAGGTGACAAGGTCAAAAAAGGTGATCTTCTGATAGAGGCTGATCTGGACAAAATTGAGAAAGCCGGTTTAAACACGATTATCCCGGTTCTGATCTGCAACACAGATGATTACGGAAAGATAAGCCTCCAGAAGGAGGGGGATGTTTCGGCGGATGAAGCCGTCCTCAAGCTTTCATGATCATCTTCATGCAGCTGACAGGCTTATAGCAGCCCGGAGATAGTAGCAATTTTCGGGGTGTTATAACCGGAGTGATCCGGTCAAATATATTTATTTTAAGGGAGGGGAAATATATGAAATTTCTTCAAAAACTGGGAAAAGCGTTAATGCTTCCGGTGGCAGTACTGCCAATCTGTGGTATCCTCATGGGTATCGGATACTGGTTATGTCCGGCAACCATGCAGGGTGGAGACATTCATGGCGCAGCCAATCTGATCGGTCTGTTTCTGGTTAAGGCAGGCGGAGCTCTGATCGACAACATGGCAATCCTTTTTGCTATCGGTGTTGGTGTCGGTATGTCAGAAAAGAATGACGGAACCGGCGGAATCGCTGCACTTGCATCCTGGCTGATGCTCACAACACTTCTTTCTACAGGATTTGTTACAACCATCATGCCATCAATCGCTGACAGTGCAACAAAAACTCTTGCGTTTGACAAAATTGCGAATCCTTTTATCGGAATCCTTGCCGGTATCATCGGATCTACATGCTATAACAAATTCAAGAGCACCAAGCTTCCTGACTGGTTGTCATTCTTCAGCGGCAAGCGCTGTGTAGCGATCATCGCAGGAGTGGTTTCCATTATCGTATCTGTTGTATTACTGTTTGTATGGCCATTACTTTTCAGTGCACTTGTAGCATTAGGAAAAGCGATCGCAGGTATGGATGTTGTTGGTGCAGGTATCTATGCATTCCTGAACCGTCTGCTGATCCCTACCGGATTACATCACGCACTGAACAATGTATTCTGGTTTGACACCATCGGACTTGGTGATCTTCAGCACTTCTGGGCAGGTGAAACCTCTGCAGATGTATCCTGGAGCCTTGGAATGTACATGTCCGGATTCTTCCCATGTATGATGTTTGGTATTCCTGGTGCAGCACTTGCAATGGTTAAATGTGCGAAACCTGCAAAGAAAAAAGTTGCCATCGGTCTTGTTGCATCCGCAGCGATCTGTGCATTTATCTGTGGTGTAACTGAGCCGTTCGAGTTTGGATTTATGTTCCTTGCTCCTGGCCTCTATGTGATCTATGCATTACTTTACGGTATCTTTACCATGATCACAGTTGCTCTTGGCTTCCGTGCAGGCTTCAGTTTCTCCGCCGGTGCGATGGATTTACTTTTCTCATCCTCACTTCCGGCAGCACAGAAGACATTGCTCATCCTTCCTCTTGGAATTGCAGCATTTATCGTATTCTATGTTGTATTCCTTTTTGCCATCAAGAAATTTGATCTGAAGACTCCGGGAAGAGAAGACGATGACGATCTTGAGGCAGAGAAGAATATCGAGCTTGCAAATGATGATTATACTGCTATTGCCGCGAAGATCCTTGAAGGCTGTGGCGGAAAAGAGAACATCACAAGCATCGATAACTGCATCACAAGACTGAGACTTGAGGTTAAGGATATTACAACTGTAAATGATAAGGTGATCAAATCTGCAGGTGTTGCAGGCGTGATCAAACCTGGAAAAACTTCTGTACAGGTTATTATCGGAACCAAGGTTCAGTTTGTTGCAGATGCATTTTCTGCGCTTTGTAAATAATGGATTTTTTGGAGTTAGGTATTTGTTAAAATAATTATGGGGGCAGCAGAACTGTGAAAACGGTTCTGCTGCTGTTTTTTGTATACCTTATATTGACCGATACTTTCAAAAAGCGTACAATGTTACTTCGATAAAAAGCAACCGGTCAGTGCGTTTACAATTGCAATGTTTCTACAGGGGGAATGAAGTTAATGAAATCCTGCATATTTCACAAAAAATATCTTTTAGCCGGCATATATATTATTTTTGTTCTGTTTACCTGCTGTAATTCCCGATTTTATCATACACCGCTGGCAAAAATATGTTCCGTAACAGAAAAACAGACTCTGAGCAGAGAAGGAACCAGGGGCTCAAAAGAATATTATTATACTCAGAATATTACGGCACGGATATTAAACGGTTCGCATAAAGGGGAAAAAATAACGGTCTCTAATGAATATACATCTTCTCAGGTTCAGACCAAGAAATATCATAAAGGAGACACCGTTCTTTTAAGCGGTTCAAAGGAAAGCCCCGGAAAAACGATACGTTCTGTAAAAAGGGATGGGTATCTGGCATTACTGGCAGGAGGATTATTTTTTCTTCTGATCTGCATTACAGGAAAGCAGGGATTTTACACGATCATATCACTGATACTGAATACAGTCATATTTGCGTATGGATTTCAGGCTTTTACAGAAGGCAAAAATATTTTAAATATCTGTAATGTCATCGCAGTTCTTTTTTCACTGACTACATTGATCTGCTTAAATGGAATTCATAGAAAAACATTTTCCTCAGTTCTTTCAACACTGTGTGTTCTGTTTCTGATCATGGCATTGTTTGAATTTTCTATTTATATGTACGGAGATCTGGATTATTCCAATCTGGAATACCTTGGAAGTACAGGCAATTCAGCAGATATATTCTGGGCAGATATTATGCTGACAGGACTTGGTGCAATTATGGATGTGACGGTGACGATCAGCGCAGCAGTAGGAGAGATCGTGCGGAAAAATCCATCGGTTTCTCTGAGAAGACTGATACATTCCGGTCGTGAAATCGGATATGATATTATGGGAACCATGATAAATGTACTGCTGTTTGTTCTGGCAAGCGGCATGATTCCCATGTTCATACTTAAGATGAATAATGATATAAGTTTTATAACGATCGTGAGATACCACATTCCATATGATATCTGTCGTTTTCTGATAGAAAGTATTGGAATTGTACTGGCAATACCGGTATCTGTTTTTATTGCTTCAGCGATTATGAAAATACCATCACGGAAAAGGGGTGTCAGAGAATGATCATTTTTCTTGCATTGATTTTAATTTTTCTGGTGATCTTGATTGGCGGAGAGCGTGGAGCCATGTCAATTATGACACTGGCGGGGAATATTGTAATTTTATTTTTTTCAATTATGCTGATGTCTGCCGGTTTTCCTGTACTGCTCCTGATATTGGTGGCAGGTGCAGGTGTCTGTTATATTTCTCTGTTTTATCAGAACGGAAATAATCCAAAGACGCGGGCGGCTTTTCTGGCTACACTGCTGGTAATGTTACTTTTGTTTATTCCGATTTATATTATTACGTGGAGATCAGGAAGTTACGGGTTAAATGAGCTGCAGATTTTCGGAAGACGATTTTATGTATTATTACAGTACGGACCTTCATATTAACATGCTTCATGTAGGAATATTTGTAACTGTTTTCAGTACTCTTGGGGCTGTTATCGATACAGCATTATCTGTAACATCTTCTGTATATGAAGTCTGGACTCATAAAAACAGTCTGACAGCGAAAGAGCTACAGCTTCCGGCTATCAGGTTGGGAAAGAAATTATCGGTACAACGGTAAATACGTTGCTGTTTGCTTATCTTGGAGGAACTATTTTATTATTTTCATACATTCAGACACAGCAATATAGCCTAGAGATCATTCTTAATTCCCAGTTCCTATTCCAGGATGTTGCAGCCATGCTATCTGGTGCGGTAGCCTGCCTTATTACCGTCCCGGTATCGATTAAATGTATTATTCGACAGATCTCATGAAGCATATCTCCACTGCACTGAATACGGAATCCATGGTCCCGATACAGATGTTCTTTTCTGTATTCAGCAGACGTGGGCTCTTTTTTATGAAAGCAGTTATTATATTTATGTATTTATGGGAGTGTTTTTACAGGCAGTTCCATTTCTGATCCTGGGAGTCCGTCTATCTTCGGCGCTTCAGACATATGTATCGGAAAAATGGATCGTAAAATTACGGAAAATGTGAAGAAAGTGTGAAATTAGCACTCGACTCTTGACAGTGCTAATAATGCGTGTTATAGTACATACAGAACAAAGGAAGAGAGAAAAAAGAAATCTTCCGGAGAAAGTTCTTACAGAATTTGCAGATGTTTTCAGAAACAGTAAATTAAAAACGCCTGCGCAGCACGCAGCGAATATAGATCAGGAGGAATGAGTTATGTTAATGCCAAGTATTTTCGGAGAAGATTTATTTGATGATTTTATGGGATATCCGACAGGCCGTCAGGCAGCTGCCAATGCTTATCCTCAGGTGAAGGATATGATGAAGACAGATATCCGTGATGTAGATGGCAATTATGAACTGGAGATCGATCTTCCGGGATTTAAGAAAGAGGATGTGAAGATCCAGCTGAAGAATGGTTATCTGAACATTCAGGCAACCAGAGAAGAGAAGAAGGACGAGAAGGATGATAAAGGTAAATATGTTCGCAGAGAACGTTATACAGGAACCTGCAACAGAAGCTTTTATGTAGGCTCGAGCATTAAGCATGAAGATATCCATGCGAAATATGAGAACGGAATCCTTCATGTAACCTTCCCGAAGGAAGAGACCAAGAAAGAAGCAGAAGAGAAGAAATTTGTTTCTATTGATTGATTAGCATTTATTGTGAAGCCCCGGTACTGGATTGCAAGCTCCGGGTGATGGGATATAGCATAATAACAATATCCGGAACAACCCAAACGGATATTGCAAATATTAAAGCTCCAAATTGCACATCGCATTTGTTTATATAAATGAATATAACCCCCTTTTTTCAACCCCTCTGCCAATGCCCGGCAGAGGGGTTCTTTACGTTTCAGCCTGAAGTACAGAGGTGAATTCTGATTACTGTTTACTGGTAATATTCCGCGAAGCGTGTTGCTGAGAACGGAGTGAACAGTAACGAATTCTGATTAACTTTACACTCTTTCCTCACTCTGTTATACTTGGAACAGGTAAACAGCGGAAATTCGGCAATACTATAAAATTGGGGAAAGAGTTTTTACAGAGGTGAATATATGGGAGATAAGATCAAGGTTATCATGGACTGTGATCCCGGAATCGATGACGGGATCGCACTGGCATATGCGGCAGCACATCAGGACGAACTGGAGCTGCTTGCAGTGACGACATCTGCAGGAAGTACCAGGATAGAAAGAGTGACCAAAAATGCACTGGAGCTGGTGGATTTTTACGGACTGAAGGTTCCGGTGGCAGGAGGCCAGGACCGTCCTCTTGTGAAAGCGGCAATTTATGCGGAAGAATTCCACGGAGAGACAGGGCTTGGTCATTGCGTACTGCCGGAAGCAAAATCAGAGGCTGCTTCTGACAATGCAGTGCTTTTTATCCGTGACATTCTGAATGCCATTCCGGAGGGCGAGCAGGTAGTAATGATCGAAACTGCACCAATGACTAATCTTGCACTTCTGTTGAAGGTTTTTCCTGAAATAAAGAATAAGATCAGAAAAATTGTTTTTACAGGCGGCGCAGCAAAAGGCGGAAACATCACACCGGCAGCGGAATTCAACATCTACGCAGATCCGGAGGCGGCAAAGATCGTATTCGATTCCGGAATCCCACTGATCATGTGTGGACTGGATGCTACCCTGAAATGTAATCTCACCAGAAACCAGATCATGAAGCTGTGCCAGTCCGGTGATCCGGCAGCCAGAGCCTGTGGAGATATGGCTGGCTACGTACTTGAAAATTTTTCCAAATATCGCTGCGTGGCAAGTATCCATGCTGCTGTACCGTTTATGTATCTCATCCATCCGGAGTTCTTTAAAACAGAAAAAGTATTCCTGGATGTGGATTGTTCAGACGGTGCCGGACGAGGTGCCACATTATGCGATTTCCGCTGGTGGCTACACGAAGAAGACGAAATGAAAGATATGATTCTGACAGATGCAGATACAGAAAGCTTCCAGCAGGAGCTGTTTGAAGCGATTTATTCTGTGTCCGAATGCAAAAATATGAAATAGCCGGACAACGATCCGGAAACAGCTGCATTTATGAAGCAGCTGAGCAGTCAGATAAGAGGACAGAAAACCCATGAACTATATTGTATTTGACCTGGAATGGAACCAGAATCCGGATGGAAGAAGACATCCGGATAGTCGGCTCCCGTTTGAGATCATAGAGATCGGGGCAGTAAAATTAAATGAAAAAAGAGAAATCGTTGATACTTTTCAGTGCCTGATCAAGCCCAAAGTGTACCACTGGATCCACGACAGTATCCACGAAGTGATCCACGTGGATTATCATGAACTGGAAAAAGGCATTCCTTTTCCAAGGGCAATCCGCAGATTTCTGGAATGGTGCGGGGAGGAGTATCGCTTTTTTACCTGGGGAGACCAGGATGTGATGGAACTTCAGCGCAATATGAAATACTATAATCTTCTGAAGCTGATGCCAGGGCCGGTGCATTACTACGATGTGCAGAAACTTTTCAGCATAAAATTCGAGGATGGAATATCCAGGCGTTCCCTGGAATATGCTACAGACTACCTGCAGCTTCCCAAAAACCGGGATTTTCACCGGGCACTGGCAGACGCCAGCTATACTGCCAGGATACTCCTGGAGATCGATGAAGCTTGCATGATCCGCCATCCGTCTCTGGATGTATATCAGAATCCAAAATCCAGAGACAGCGAGATCTATATTTCCTATACAGACCATGATAAGTTTGTGTCCAGGGAATTTGTATCAAAGGAGCGTCTGATGAAGGACCGCACCATGGTAAGTACCATGTGTCCCATTTGCAGATGCCCTGCCAAGAGGAAGATCCGTTGGTTCAGTACCAACAATTCCAAGGTATATTACAGCCTTGCCCTTTGCCATGAGCATGGACCTGTTGCCGGAAAGATCCGGATCCGAAAAACCGATGAGGGAAAATATTTCGGGGTGAAGACCCTGAGAGCAGAAGATACAGAAGCGGCGGATGAGATCCGTGAAAAGCACGAATCTCTCCGCCGCAGGAAAATGTTACGAAGCCAGGAGAAGATCTGATACGATGTTTCGTTCGTATTGCATTCCCCATCCGACCATTTGTTTCTTATAATAATATTTGCTTTTCAGACGCAGTGGGCCGACAGCATTCTGAAGAACGGCCTGGCGTTTGTTAAGCTGTGATTTTTTGATACCTTTTGGAAGAGTCACATAAACCTTTGTCTGATAATAAAACGGATAGGTGTTTCCGTTATTCTTAAGGATATATTTGTCACAAGGGAGTACCTTAAACGGGACTGGCTCCATGGACACCTTCATATCCACCTTTTCAAAATTTTCAAAACCATAATTAAAAAGAGAAGCGGTATCGCTGTAAGCATTTGCCGCGGAAGTAGAATTCAGGATCACGGCTACCAGCGTTATATTTCCTCGTTTGCAGTAGGTGACAAGTGTGTTGCCGGATGCATCCGTGTAACCTGTTTTTCCGCCACGGACGCTTCATAATAATATTCGCCGTTTTTCATCATCTTGTGATGATTGAGCAGCTGGCGGGCTTCCGCAAATTTATTGGTAGGCGGGATTTCGTAATAACGTTTGGTGCAGTATCGCCGGAAAAGAGGATTCAGCCAGGCGGATTTGGCGATCTTTGCCATGTCGGAGGCTGTGGTGTAATGATTCTCATCCGGAAGACCGTTGGGATTGTTAAAGTGTGTGTTCTTGCAGCCAAAAAGCTTGGCGCGCCAGTTCATGAGTTCTGCGAATTTCTTTACAGAGCCGGAAACTTCTTCCGCAACGGCGACAGACATTTCATTAGCGGACTGGAGCATGACAGCCATCAGGGCCTGATCCCTGGTGAATTCTTCACCGGGAGCAGCATAAATACTGGAATCTCCGGCAGTTACACTGGTGGAAGCGTTCTCAGATACGGTAATGTTTGTCTTAGCGTTCAGATTTTCGCAGGCAAGCAGTGTAGTCAGGATCTTCGTGATGCTGGCAGGGTAGAGCTGTGTGTCCGCATTTTTGGAATAAAGAACGGCTTCTGTATTTACGTCCATAAGGACTGCAGCCTGTGCTTCGATGCCGGGACCTTTGGGCCACCCGTCAATGGAATCGGTGTCGGCAGCCTGTGAATAATAGCTGGAGTGAGCAGGCGTGACTGCTGCGGCCTGACCATCAGGAACCGGTGTGGCAGTGACGATAGGATCACCATATTCATCATATCCATAGGCAGCCGCCGCGCAGGGAGCTGCGCCTGTGAGCAGGATCCCTATGCCGAGAATGCCTGCAAAGATCCGGCGCAAGGATTGTTTTTTCATATTTTTCATAACAAGATACCTTTCAGTGATAAATCCGGGCGAGAAGGTTATTATTCATTTGAGAATCAGTAACCGAAAAAATCTTGCCCGTTTTGTGATGAGGTGCAGTATTTCATTAATTATAGCATTGTATTAATGAAACGCTGTATTTTTGCCCTCAAGATTCTGTAGTAGTATACCACTTTCCTCCCGGAAAAACCACTTGCAGTCTGTGAAAATTCCATTAAGAAGAAGTGAACATACATATAATAAGAAAAAATCCATGAAAACACTTGACATATGGATTTTCCCCAACCTATAATAGACAGCGTATATAGAAAAAGCTGTGATGGAGACAGTAGGCCATATGGAAAGCTTGTAGCGAACTGGGGATGGTGGGAGCCCGGGACGAGTAAATATGGCGGAATATCACTCCTGAGCTTCAGTTCTGAAGTTGTCCGGCAGCAGCCGGAAGAATATCTGATATACAGATGATCATTAAGTAAGAACTGACGGATTTCCTCCGTTACAGGGAACATATATCGGCAGATACAAAGAATTGTCCGCCATGAACAGACATGGAACAATAGCCCGCGCCATAACACAGAGCATAAGAACACAGCAGAAGACGCAGGGATCCGGACACAGGCCCGTATAATGTAACAGGTGGTACAGCGAATCAGACTTCGTCCTTTTACAGGATGGGGTCTTTTTTTATAAGTGCCCGAAGCATTGGCACGAACAGGTATCTGTGAAGAAACAATCCGCTGTGGCCTTACAGATGAGGCAGCAGCCAGTAATCAGACACAGGAGGTAAATATTGTGTATCGTAAAGTTGACACGAATCTGAATTTTGTTGACCGTGAAAAAGAAGTCGAGAAATTCTGGAAAGACAACAAGATTTTCGAAAAGAGTATGGACAGCCGTAAAGAGGGCGAGACATACACATTCTATGACGGACCGCCTACCGCAAATGGTAAGCCACATATCGGACACGTTCTGACACGAGTTATCAAGGATATGATCCCGAGATACCGTACAATGAAGGGGTACATGGTTCCGAGAAAAGCAGGATGGGATACTCACGGACTTCCGGTTGAGCTTGAGGTTGAGAAGAAGCTTGGCCTTGACGGCAAGGAGCAGATCGAGGAGTACGGAATGGAGCCGTTCATTCAGCAGTGTAAGGAGAGCGTATGGAAATACAAGGGAATGTGGGAGGATTTCTCCTCTACCGTTGGTTTCTGGGCTGACATGGAGCATCCGTATGTAACATACGACAACAATTTCATCGAGTCCGAGTGGTGGGCGCTGAAAGAGATCTGGGAAAAAGGTCTCCTTTATAAAGGCTTTAAGATCGTTCCTTATTGCCCACGCTGCGGAACTCCTCTTTCCGCACAGGAGGTTTCTCAGGGCTACAAGACTGTTAAAGAGCGCTCTGCGATCGTACGTTTCAAGGTTGTTGGTGAGGACGCATACTTCTTGGCATGGACAACAACACCGTGGACACTTCCATCCAACGTTGCACTTTGTGTAAACCCGGATGAGATCTACTGTAAGGTAAAAGCAGCAGACGGCTATACCTACTACATGGCAGAGGCACTTCTGGACAAGGTTCTCGGCAAGCTTGCAAAGGATGATGAGCCTGCATATGAGATCCTTGAGAAATATAAAGGAACAGACCTTGAGCGCAGAGAATATGAGCCGCTTTTTGCATGTGCAGGAGAGGCAGCAGCAAAACAGCACAAAAAAAGCTCATTTCGTAACCTGTGACAACTACGTTACCATGAGTGATGGTACCGGTATCGTTCATATCGCTCCTGCATTTGGTGAGGATGACAGCCGTGTCGGACGTGAGTATGACCTTCCGTTCGTACAGTTCGTAGACGGACAGGGTAACATGACCAAAGAGACACCATATGCAGGTGTATTCGTAAAGAAAGCGGACCCGATGGTCCTCACAGACCTTGACAAAGAGGGCAAGCTTTTTGATGCACCGAAATTCGAGCATGATTATCCGCACTGCTGGAGATGTGACACACCGCTTATCTACTATGCACGTGAGTCCTGGTTCATCAAGATGACTGCAGTAAAGGATGATCTGATCCGTAACAACAATACTATCAACTGGATTCCGGAGAGCATCGGTAAGGGACGTTTCGGTGACTGGCTTGAGAATGTTCAGGACTGGGGTATTTCCAGAAACCGTTACTGGGGAACACCACTGAATATCTGGCAGTGTGAGTGCGGACATATGGAATCCGTGGGAAGCCGCCAGGATCTCTATGAGAAGAGTGGTGACGAGCGTGCAAAGACCATCGAGCTTCACCGTCCATACATTGATGATATCACCATGAAGTGTCCGGACTGCGGCAAGACCATGCACCGTGTACCGGAGGTAATCGACTGCTGGTTCGATTCCGGAGCAATGCCTTTTGCACAGCATCATTATCCATTTGAGAATAAAGACCTGTTCGAGCAGCAGTTCCCGGCAGACTTCATCTCCGAGGCTGTTGACCAGACAAGAGGATGGTTCTACTCCCTTCTTGCTGAGTCCACACTGCTTTTCAATAAGGCTCCGTATAAGAATGTAATCGTTCTGGGACATGTACAGGATGAGAACGGACAGAAGATGAGTAAGTCCAAGGGAAATGCAGTAGATCCGTTTGATGCACTGAACAAATACGGTGCAGATGCGATCCGCTGGTATTTCTACATCAACAGTGCTCCATGGCTTCCGAACCGTTTCCATGGCAAGGCAGTTGTAGAGGGACAGAGAAAGTTCATGAGTACTCTGTGGAACACCTACGCATTCTTCGTACTGTATGCGAACATTGACAATTTTGATGCGACTAAATATACTTTAAATTACGATAAGCTTCCGGTTATGGATAAATGGCTGCTTAGCAAGCTGAATACCATGGTGAAGACTGTCGATGAGGATCTTGGTTCCTACAAGATTCCGGAGGCTGCAAGAGCACTCCAGGAATTTGTTGACGATATGAGTAACTGGTATGTAAGAAGAAGCCGTGAGCGTTTCTGGGCAAAGGGCATGGAGCAGGATAAGATCAATGCTTACATGACACTTTACACAGCACTGGTAACAGTTGCCAAGGCTGCAGCTCCGATGATCCCGTTCATGACTGAGGATATCTACCAGAACCTTGTAAGAAGCATTGATGCAGACGCTCCGGAGAGTATCCATCTCTGCGATTACCCGGAGGTAAACGAAGCATGGATCGACAAGGATCTTGAGGCAAACATGGAAGAGCTTCTTGAGATCGTTGTTCTCGGACGTGCATGCAGAAATACCGCAAACATCAAGAACCGTCAGCCGATCGGAACCATGTATGTAAAAGCTGAGAAAGCTATGGATAAATTCTACACAGATATCATCGCAGATGAGCTTAACGTAAAAGAAGTGAAATTCGCAGATGATGTAGAGTCCTTCATTTCCTACAGCTTCAAGCCGCAGCTTCGTACAGTAGGACCGAAATACGGCAAGCTTCTGAACGGCATCCGTACCGCACTCTCCGAGATCGACGGAACCGCAGCAATGAAAGAGCTGAGAGATAATGGTGTTCTCGTTCTTGACATTGACGGAAACAGCGTCGAGCTTGCAGAGGAAGACTTATTGATCGAAACAGCCCAGAGCGAGGGCTATGTGACAGAGACAGACGGTGAGACATCCGTTGTCCTTGATACAAACCTTACACCCGAACTGATCCAGGAGGGCTTTGTCCGCGAGATCATCAGCAAGGTTCAGACTATG
>ENA-OQCR01000050-OQCR01000050.1-human-gut-metagenome-genome-assembly--contig:-NODE-50-length-16582-cov-1.259617_pt1 | contig 16582 bp, 17 predicted proteins | sample MGYA00242763_ERZ504589 | MGnify/ENA primary metagenome ERZ504589 (study PRJEB26092, sample SAMD00036321) | human gut metagenome | host: Homo sapiens | study: EMG produced TPA metagenomics assembly of...
GGCGATTGCAGGATTCCCGCCGCGACCAGATTCGCCGCCTGCGCTCGCAGATCGCCGAAAACGACGAGGATCGTGCGTTGGCCGTACGCACGGCGACGCTTGCCGAACGCACACGCATCGCACGTGAGATCCATGACAATGTCGGCCACATGCTGACCCGAGCCATCATGCAGACCGAGGCGGCGCACGTGGTGGCCCAGGTTGCCGGACAGGAACAATCCGCCCAACGTTTCTGTGAAATTCATGACACGGTGAGCGAGGCTATGACTTTGGTGCGCAAAGCCGTGCATGATTTGAAAGACGAAGGTACGGATTTCGCTTCGCAGATTGAGACGGCCGCACACAGCATGGACGGCGCCGGCCCCTTGCGGGTGAGGCTGGTCAACGGCATCGATTCAGCGCCGGCGGCCGTGTCCCGCTGCTTCGCCACTGCGATTCGCGAGGCGTTGAACAATACGGTCAAACACAGTCAGGCAAGGAACGTTTCAATCACCCTGCGCGATTTCCCGGCATTGTGGCAGCTGTGCGTGCAGGATGATGGAACCGTGAGAAGATCGTCTGCTGAAGCCGTCGCCATGCAGTTCATTCGACCGAACGATTCCACAGGCATCGGCATTTCGGACATTGAGGAACGGGCTCGTGCGTTGGGAGGCTGCGCGATTTGCGGGCCGTATCATGAGGGTTGGCGCGTGTTCGTATCCATCCCCAAGCCGGCGAGTGTTCGGAAACGACGCAACCGGAGAAAGGAGCGCATTAATGCGTGTCGCGATCGCAGATGATGATCCAATCGTCTGCTCGTCATTATCCGCGATTCTCGAAGCCACCGGCACCGCCGATGTGGCATGGACCGCCAACACCGGCACGGATGCGGTGACCCAATATGAGATGGATGCCCCCGATGTGTTGCTGGTCGACGTGCAGATGCCGGGAATGGACGGATTGCAAGCGTCGGAGGCGATTCTTGACGCGCATCCGAACGCGCGAATCCTTATCCTCACCACATTCGCCGACGAGTCATACATCGCCAAAGCGTTGGAAATAGGCACGAAAGGCTACTTGATCAAACAGGACGTTTCGTCCGTCATACCCGCGGTGCAAGCCGTCATGGCCGGACAAGTGGTCATGGGCGCCGAAGTGTTGAGCAAGCTGCGGGTCAGTCCGCAATCCACGACATCAGACGAATCCTCATCAGTCGATCGCGTTGTGTCGCATGATGATGCGCAGGCAGTCCAAGGATCTCGGAACCCCGATTCCAGCGGACCATCCGAACGTTTCGCCGGCCTTACCGAACGCGAATTGGACGTGCTGGAACTTGTGGCCGAGGGATTGGACAATCGTGAGATCGCGTCACGGCTGTTTCTCAGCGAAGGCACGGTCCGCAACCGCATCAGCGACATACTTGCCAAAACCAACATCTCCAATCGCACCAAACTCGCCGTCGAATGGCTGGCCTGGCATTGACCGGCTGAATCCGGTTGATTGAATCCGGCTGGTTGAGACTGACCATCTGGTCGTTCGGCGTCCTCAGTGCTTGCGCAGACGATACGCCTTCCAAACGTCACTCAGTTTCTGGCCATTCGACGTGCGTTTCCACACGGTAAGACCCGCTGATGAGCCGCCAACGGCACGCGCCGCGGCAGTAGGCGTGGCATACTCCCTGCCGTCATCCATGCGCAGCTTGCCTTCGGAAGTGACGGTCGCTACCCAACGTTCGCCCTTGCGGGGACGCTCCCATACCAAGGTCTCTCCGGCGATAAGCAGCCCGGCTTCCAGCACTTGGGCAATGCTGACGCGTTTGGACGTGGGAGAGGAGACCGTAGCTTTCACATTGAGCGTCTCCTCGTTCAACGTCGACAAATCCGTATCGTCGGCATCGTAACGAATATTCCAATGGTCGGCGATGAGCCGAACCATCTCATCCTGCCGGTATTGCAGCGTCTGTGGTGTGCATTCGGCGATATTGGCGAGTTCGGCTGTCAGTGGAAAACGTCTGGAGCTTGCCGACAACAGCATGCGGTCGCGCCGCTGCGCATACGTGGCGAGTGGCGCGACTTGGGTTTCGTTGGCCTGACTAAGCACCAAATTGCCGATGCGGTTTGCCCAATGGTCACGCACCGACTCCGGCCAAGCGCGAAATCGGATTTCGCGCTGACCTGTTCGGGCATGATCGGCAACGCTTTGAGGCTGCGCGGTCGGGTGATGCGGTAGCCGGCCTTCTGCTCGTTGGCGCGGATGAGCAGAAGTTTCTTCATGGCGGGACTGGTCTGCAACTCGCCACGTAGATGCGCGAGTGCGGAACGTCGGTCCTCGTCGGTGATGAGGAATCCACGGATCTGTTGGAGGGTATGGCCTTTGTTGAGGTCTCGGATGGCGCTTGCGGCGCGTGTGCGTCGGGCGAGTGGCTTTGCCGGTTGAGGCTGTCGACGCCGGTGACGCGTTCGAGTGCGGCGAGAACGTCGTGGAGTCTGTCGATGTCGTGTAATTGGAGGCGTTCGTCGTGCGCGTTCGTGGTTTCGTTTCCGATATTTCCGGGTGTGGAGAACACTTGTGCGTTGGCGCTGCCGAGGTTGCGGATGGAGTTGACGAGCGCCCACATGGCCACGGGTTTCCAGTCGGTGGTCTGGTAGTCGGCGAGTGAGACGAGCATGGCCACGATGTCGTCTGGCAGGTTGGCGTCGGTCGGACGGTTGAGGATGAGCCACGCGTTGGCATAAGGGGCGAGCAGATCGTCGATGAAGGAGATGACGTTCTGTTTCTTCACGTATGGTTTGAGCACGTCTTTGCGGAATTCCTCAAGCAGCTGTGTGCAGACGGCCTTGTGCGAGACGATCAGGTGCAGGTCGGAGAAGAACTCTTCGAGCGTGTGCGAGTCATCGCCGAGCGGGTCCATGATGTCGTCCCATCGTGTGGCGTAGGCGTTACGCGCGGCGGGGGATATTTCCGCGATGGTTTTCGCTTTGAACACGTCGGATGCGGTCAGTGGCACGCCGCGCATGTTCATCACGTCGAAGATGCGGTGCGCGCCGGCGAGGTCGTCGGTGGTGACGATGACGAGGGTGACGCCGTTGACCAGGTATGAGGCGAATCGGCGGCGGTCTTTGGCGTCCATGGCGGCGAGCAGGTCGAATGTGCGGCGGGTGTTGACGGCGATGTTGCGTTGCGCGTGCGAGGCGATGTCGTTGTCCCTCAGATCGAACAGGCCTTCCAAATCGCCTTCCTGCACGTACATGCGGAAGAAGTCGGTGTCGCGTTCTCGCAGGGTGAGTCGTGGCTCGGCTTTGATGCCGCGGAGTTTGTCGCCTGGTTCCAAAATGAGGTCGTTGAGGCTGTCGATGAGGTCGGGGTCGTCTTCCAGTTCGCGCAGCACGGAGACGATGATTGACAGGGAGATGAGGCGCTGTTGGCCGTCGATGACCTGGTATTGGGTGGGGCCGTCCTTGACGAGGATGAGCGAGCCGAGGAAGTAAGGCGTGTCCGGGTCGGCGCAGGCGTCCTGAAGGTCGTTGACGAGCTGTTTCGATGTTCTCCGCCTGCCACGTGTACGCGCGTTGGAACGAAGGGATGGTGAGTTGGTAATCGGAAGTGAACACTTTGCCCAGGGGTTTTTCCGTCGCGCTGATCGCCATATCGACCGCCATCCCTCGTTGATAACGTTTGCACCGCAGGTGCGGCATACTGTTTTCTAGTTTATGGGAGGGGGTGCACCGGCGTTTCATGGACGTAACGGAGTCTCCACTGCCGTAGAATCCTTCGCCTCATAATTGGTCCGGCAGATCCGCACGTTCAACCAAACGCGCCATCTGTACCCGGCCCATGCATAATCTGTCTCCCGCGGATGAGATGTGCGCCTTGACGGTGCGTTCCGAAATGAACATACGTTTCGCGATTTCGGCATTGGTGTACCCGTCGGCGGCAAGAACCACCGCCTCGCGCTCCCGTTCGGGCAGAGCGTCAAGCATGGCGCGCGCTCATCGCGGCGCGATTGCGGCTGCTGAGTATTGAGATCGTTGATGAGCTGTCGCTGGCTGGCCGGATTGAACTGGGGCAGGCCCACGCACACGTCGGTGATGCGGCGGATGATTTCCTCCGGCGCGTCGGTTTTGGAGACGAACCCTTCTGCGCCCGCCTCAATGGCCCGTTCCACGGTTCCGCTCGGACTCAACGACGTCAGTATCAGCACATGCGGTGGACGGGGGAGTGCGCGCAGCCTCCTGGTCGTCTCAATGCCGTCCATGCCGGGCATGGCGATATCCATCAACGCCACGTCCGGATGATGTCCGGTGGTTTCGTCAATCGCCTGGCTTCCGTCGGTGCAGGTGAAAACAACATTGAGCCTGCCTGCGGAATAGTCTTCGAGGATCAGCCGCATGGCCTGGCAGATCATCGGATCGTCATCGATCACGCCAACTGTTATCGGTCTGTCGTTGCTGTTCTCGTTGCTGCTCACTCAACCCATGGTAGCTGCACGTCCATGTGGAACGTGTGTTGCGGGTCAAAACCGAATCGGCATGTTCCGCCGGACTGGCGGACGCGTTCCGCCAGTCCGGGCAATCCGGCGCCAGTCCGAGACATGTCTTTTGCATTCGTGTCGAGATGCGTACCGTTGGCTGGAATGGTCGGATTGGACACATGCGCGTGCACGCTGCGGTGGGATTGGCGGTGAGTTCCAACGATACCGGGGATCCCGGCGCATGGCGGCTCGCGTTGGTCAGTCCCTCCTGAAGGGACCGATAGGCGATTTTGCCGGTTTCCCTGTTGAGCTGGCCCAATTGCTGGATGTCGATCCACGTGTTGAGCCGCATGCCGGCGGCACGTGCGTCTCCGATAAGCGCATCCAGCGATTCACGGGTCAGGGACGTTTCGTCGGATGGCGCCAGTTGCTCACGCGCCTGCTCCGGATGGCGCAGCATGTCGATGACGCTGTGCGCCTCGTCCAAAGCGCCCGCCGCCTGTTTTCTGATTTCCTCGGTTTTCTCCGCGATCCGGCCGGTCTGTTCGGCCAGCTGATGGGCGTCCATGCTTTCCGCTTCGGCCACGAGCCGTTTCGACTCGGCTTGCAGCGCGCTCGCATTCAACGCCAGCAGGGATAGCGAATGGGCGAGCGTGTCATGCGCTTCGGCCGCGATTGCGTCGGCCAGCTGCTGACTGTCGATCGCGGTTTTGAGTTGAGCCACCTGCGCATCCGCCGCGTCCGCCTTGGCCGTTGCCAGCGATGCCAAGGCGCGGGATCGGATATGCAATCCCGCCAAAGTCGCGATGGCCAGTTCCAGTAATGCCGCCACTACGGCGGTGACGACGATGGTGCGTTCATCGGCGAGCATGACCAGGTCGGTGCCGTATTGGCTGCCGGTATCCGGTTTGGCGAACACCATATGCCAGATGGACGCCTCCGGCGGGCGCAACGTATCACGCACCTGCGCCACAAGTGTGACGAAGCCGCCCGCCGCGATCGCACGAACCGTCGTCCTCGTGTCATTGCGACGAGCCAACAGCGCGGTCAACGCCATCAACGCGATGGTGGAATCGTACGGGAAAACCAGCACGGCCACGCATGCGGCGACGAATGTGGCATGTGGATAACGGGAACGGGCGAGCAGCAGCAGACCGACCACGAACGACAGCAGCACGCAGAACACCATCCAAACGTATGCGGCGGAATCCTGGTCGAAACGTTGCGAGGCGAACGCGGTCTGCGCCATGCACATGAAATCCGCGCAAACCACCATCACCACACTTTGCCAGATTCTGGTGCGTACTGGCACTTCGATGGGGGCTGGGGAATTCGTCGTCTCGCTCATAGCTACCATTATTGGGCCCGTTCCCGAAAGACGCCATTGTTCTTCCGTGCGTTTCGCGCGCCTCAAAGGGCAGACAGGAATGGCCTTTCGTCCAATACCGTCCACGCGCTCGGCTCCGTACTCTCGAAAGTGTCTCAACCGATTCGAGAAGAAGGAACGATCATGAGTGGCTACATTTCCCCGCAGCAACCCATCCAACCCCAGCCTCCGCTGCAGCCGGTCTATCAGGAAGAGAAGGGACTGACTGTGTGCGGCATTGTCGGCGTGGTGTTCGGCGCGCTTGGCTTCGTGCTGAGCTTCATTCCGATTATCAACAACATTGCTGCGATTTTCGGTTTCATTGGCGTGATTCTTGCGATTGTGGCATTGGTCGGCACGTTCCGCGGTAAAAAGCGCGGCAAGGCATTGGCGATTGTCGCTGCGGTGCTGTCGGTGTTGGCCATCGTCATTACTCTGGCCATGCAGTCCGCAGCAAGCAAGGCCATAGACGAGGCCACCGGCGTGTCAAGCTCACAATCATCCGCAAAAGGCTCCGCAAAAAATCAGCCGAAGGGCGATCAGGATATGGAAGGCGATTTGAAGACCATGCATGTGAAAATCGTCTCCGCGGTACGTAGCAACAACGACTATAACAATCAGCCCACGGTGTTGGTCACATTCGAATGGACCAACAACACGGATAAAAACAATTCGTTTGCGGTCCTCGCCAGCCCGCAAGTGTTCCAAGATGGACAAGCTCTCGACACCGCCATTTACAGCGAGAACCCTGCCGGATACGATTCCAATTCTGATTTCGCCGAAGTCCAGCCCGGAGCCACCGGAACCGTGACGATTGGATATACCTTGAAAGACGATTCCGAAGTGACGGTCGACGTCACTGATTTGTTCGACCTGAACGATAGCGCGAAAGTGGTGCACAAGTTCACGGTCTGATTGCGCATTGGATATACGGTGCCGGTAGTTTCAGCTCGGCACCGTAAGACGTGGGCTCTCATGAAATAGTCAGAAAAGTACCGTACTGTGATGCGTAATCGAGTTAAGGAGCGATTATGACATTCGGTCAGCAGCCCCAAGGCAACAACGCCAATGGATTCAACGGCCAGCCGTATGGGCAGAACCAATACAATCCGAACCAGAATTCGTACGGGCAGTACAGCCAGAATCCGTACGGTCAGAACCAATACCAGTACGCGCCGCAGAACATGTATGCGCAGGGCGCTCCGGCGGCCACCATTCCGGCTCAGGCGACATACTCCTATGAGCGTGCCGAACATGCTTCCGTCACCCGTGCCTACGGTGAGATGACCATCGGCCTGCTCGTCACCGCGGCTGTGGCCATCCTCACCCAAGCCACCGGTGCCTACATCGCGCTCATCCAGTCGCTTGGCGTCATTGGCGCTTGGGCGCCGTTCGTCGTCGAAATCGTGATCGCCATCTATCTTGGCGCCCGCATTGAAAAGATCAAGCCGAGCACCGCACGCGTCATGTTCTACGTGTATGCCGCGATCATGGGCTTCTCGCTAAGCACCATTTTCATGGCGTATGATCTTGGCACCATCGGCATCTCCCTGGCGTTGTGCGCCGGCTTCTTCTTCGCGCTCACCATGCTGGGCATGACCACCAAGGTCAACATGCTCAAAGCCGGTCCGATTCTGCTGGTCGGCCTCATCGTGCTGATCGTCGCCGAAGTGCTGCTTATGATCTTCGCTCCCGGACAGACCATGCTGATGGTTATCTCCGCCATCGGCCTCGTGCTGTTCGCCGGCATGACCGTCTACGACGCCCAAGCTACTCGCGCGCTGTTCGCCCAGTACGCAGGCCAGGGTGAGGACATGGTCAAGAAGGTCTCCATCATCTGCGCGCTGAACCTGTATCTGGACTTCATCAACATGTTCCTGTATATTCTCCAGCTCTTCGGCGATCGCGACTGAAAAATCCCGCGACGTCCTCTGCGCTGAACCCTCAAACAAAGCCTGACCAGAATATGGTCAGGCTTTTCTGTCGGCGAAAAACGTGCCATAGGGTAGTGGGTCATGCAGAGGAAAGAGATTGGCGGCATGGCCTGCCTTGTTCTGACGGCCATGATCTGGGGCTTCGCATTCGTATCCCAAGTGCAGGGCATGGCCTCCATGAGCCCCCTGTTCTTCGGGGCCACACGATTCACATTGGGCGCGCTGTCATTAATACCGTTGCTGTGGTTCCGCCGTCGAGGCATCGCCGAACAGGAACGCCGACGCCGTGAATCGAATGAGTGTCCAACCGTCATGCTTGGCAACGGTATAACCGTGGCCATGCCGAAATGCCTGGGCAATCCCGTGGTCGTCAGCGTCATCTGCGGCATCGTATTGTTCACCGCCAGCACCGTCCAACAATACGGCATCCTCTATTCCGGTTCCGCAGGCCGTTCCGGCTTCATCACGGCGCTCTACATCGTCATGACGCCGCTGCTCGCCTTCCTTATTCTGCGCCGCCGCGTGACCATGAACGTCATCGTCAGCGTTGCCATCGCCGTGGTCGGCTTCTATCTGCTGTGCATCACCGACGGATTCGGCTCGATCACCCTTGCCGACGTGGTGCTGTTGTCCACTGCGGTTCTATTCGCAGGCCATATTCTCGTCATCGACACGTTCGGACAGAAGATGGATCCGATTCTGCTGTCCTTCGGACAAATTTCCACCACCGCGCTGCTGAGCTGGATCGGCTCCCTATGCGAAGGCTCCATCGACTGGGCCGGCGCCATGCAAAGCTGGTTTCCCATCGTGTACGCCGGCATCGGCTCGGCCGGCGTGGCATACACGTTGCAGGTGGTCGGACAGCAGCTGGTGCCGCCGTCGCGCGCGGCCGTGATCATGTCGCTCGAATCGTTCTTCTCCGCGGTGGGCGGCGCGTTGCTGCTCGGCGAAGTCATGACCACACGAGCCTACATCGGCTGCGCGCTGATCTTCATCGGCACCGTGCTCGCACAGGTTCCGGTGAAAATACCACGATTGCTGCGTAAGCGCGAATAACGTTCGATATCGTCGAAAAATGGCGATTGACAGGCAATGATTTGTCCGTCAATCGCCATTTTCCGAAAACATCAGTCCGCCTGCGGCGCCTCACCTACACGCGGGGCGCTGTTGATGTCGCGATGGATGTTCTGCATCTGCGTCTCGATGTTCTGCAGGCTGCGCGCGCAATCCAACAGCGTCTGCGAATGCTCGGCAAGCTTCGCGTCCGGCAGATCCGTCTTATACCGCAGCGCATGCTCCAGGCTCGCCCAATAATCCATGGCGATGGTGCGTAGCTGAACCTCTACCGGCGTGTAGTGCGGTCCGGATGACAGGAACACCGGCACCGCGTAGATGACATGCAGCGAACGGTAACCGTTCTGCTTCGGGTTCTTGATGTAATCCTTGACACGCAGCACTTGGATGTCGCTTTGCGCGGACAGATAATTCGCCACGGAATACACGTCGTCGCGGTAGTTGCAGATCACGCGTACGCCCGCCACGTCGAACAGGTTGTCCTTGATGGCGTCGACGGTCAACGGCAGGTTGCGGCGCTGCAGCTTGCCGAGGATCGAGTTAAGCGATTTGAGACGGCGTTCCATATGGTGAATTGGATTATGGGAGAAGCGCACCTGGAATTCCGAGTCAAGAATCTCCAATTTGGTGCTGATCTCGTACATCGCACCCTCATACACCTGCATCTGGTCGATGAACTCGGTGATCTGTTCGGGGGAAAGGGATCCCTCGCCGACGTCGACGTTCTTCAGACGCATCTGCAATTCGGTGGTGTTAATTCGATTTTGCCTGTCAAGTATCACGGAAGAACAGTGTACCGCCTCGCTTTCCGCAAAACTGAACGTATGCTGTGTATCGAAGAGGGTCAATGCCCTGCGATTGCGCCGAGAACGGGGCGTTCCCGCGTTCCGAAACGCCTGTGCCGCCCTGCCGATAGCATGGTGCGTTATGAATGAAGACATGATGACCGAGGCGGAGCGCGCCTCGAAACTGGCCGAACCGGCGGCGAACGATACCCCCACGCGTGCAAGGGCGTGTTCTACGTGCATACGCTCGGATGCCAGATGAATGTGCATGATTCCGAACGCATCGCCGGCGTGCTTGAGGCCGACGGCTACGTGCCCGCCACCGAGGAACAGTATCTCAACCATGACATCGACCTGATCGTCATGAACACCTGCGCGGTGCGCGAAAACGCCGCCGAACGCATGTACGGCACCATCGGACTGTGGGCCGAATTGAAGAGGGAACGCCCGAACCTGCAGATCGCGGTCGGCGGCTGCATGGCGCAGCTCGACCGTGAGAAGATCGCGAAAAAAGCCCCGTGGGTCGACGCCGTGTTCGGTACCAAGAACATCGGATCCCTGCCTCAGCTGCTCGACCAGGCCCGCATCGAGGCCATGCGCAGGTGAAGGTGCAGGAGGAACTCAACTACTTCCCAAGCCAGCTGCCAACCGACCGTGCGTCGAAGGTGTCGAGCTGGGTGGCCATCTCCGTAGGCTGCAACAACACCTGCACCTTCTGCATCGTGCCGACCACGCGCGGCAAGGAACATGACCGCCGTCCCGGAGACATCCTCGCCGAAATCCGCCAATGCGTGGACGAAGGCGCCAAGGAAGTCACGTTGCTGGGCCAGAATGTGAACTCCTTCGGCTACGGCATCGGCGACCGGTTTGCCTTCTCCAAGCTGCTGCGCGCGTGCGGCGAGATTGACGGTTTGGAACGCGTACGATTCACCTCGCCGCATCCCGCGGCCTTCACCGACGACGTGATCGCAGCAATGGCCGAGACGCCGAACGTCATGCACCAGCTGCATTTCCCGTTGCAGTCGGGTTCCGACAGGATTCTTCGTGCGATGCGCCGCTCCTACCGTTCCGCCAAGTTCCTCGACATTCTGCGCAAGATTCGCGAGGCCATGCCGGACGCGCAGATTTCCACCGACATCATCGTCGGCTTCCCCGGCGAAACGGAGGAGGACTTCCAGGAAACCCTGCGCGTGGTGGAGGAGGCGCGATTCGCTTCCGCGTTCACGTTCATCTACTCGCCGCGTCCCGGCACGCCGGCGGCTGAGATGGAGCAGGTTCCGCATGACGTGGTGCAGGACAGGTTCGAACGTCTTGTGGCGCTGCAGGAACGTATCACCGAAGAGAATCTCAAGACTTTCGAGGCCGTGACGTCGAGGTGATGGTCACCGGCGCATCCGGCAAGAAGGATGCCGCCACCCATCGTGTTACCGGACGTGAGAAAACCGGCGTGCTCGTGCATGTCGGCGTGCCGGAAGGCGAGTCGATGCCGCAGGTGGGTGATTTCGTGACCGCCACCGTCACCCATGCGGGACGCCACAATCTCATCGCCGATCCGAATCCGGAAGCGGGGCAAACCTATGCCGTCCGCCACTGAAAGCAAGCCCGAAACCCGTAAGGTCGTGTCCATCGTCGGTCCCACTGCGTCCGGCAAGACGGGGCTTGGCATCGCCATTGCCAAGGCGTTGGAGGCCAAGGGCGAGCAGGCGGAAATCGTCAACGCCGATGCCTACCAGATGTACAAGGGCATGGATATCGGCACCGCCAAGGCGAGTCCTGAGGAACAGGCCGAGGTCAGGCACCACCTGATCGACATCATCGAACCGGACGACGCCATGTCCGTGGCACGTTTCCAGGAGATCGCCCGCGCCAAAATCGCCGAACTGCAGGCCAGGGGAGTGCGCCCTATCCTCGTGGGCGGTTCCGGTCTGTACGCCCGTGCCGCCATCGACGACATTTCCTTTCCTGGCACTGACCCAGAGGTGCGCAAACGCCTCGAGGAACGTGAAAAGGTCGAAGGCGCCGGTGCGCTGTTCGACGAGCTCAAGACAAAGGATCCCGAAGCCGCGGCCCGCATGGATCCGCACAATCCTCGACGCACCATCGCGCGCTTGAGGTCATCGAAGTGACGGGCCGGCCGTATTCGGCGAGCCTGCCGCATTACCGGTATGTGATTCCCACCGTGCAGATCGGCCTTGATTTGCCGCGTGAGGAACTTGACCGCCGCATCGACATCCGTACCAAGCAGATGCTGGAGAACGGTTTCGTCGAGGAAGTGGAGCGTATCCGTCCCCGGCTTGGCATCACCGCAGGCAAGGCTCTTGGATACCAGCAGGTTGTCGACTATTTGGATGGCCTGTGCGATTTAAATGACACGTTCATGAGCATCGCGCAGAAGACGAAGCGTCTGGCACGCAAACAGATGGGATGGTTTGGCCGCGATCCGCGTATCCACTGGCTGCAGGCTCTCAACCCCGCGCTGCTGGGCAATGCCATGGCCATCATCGAGCATGCCGACGCCGGCGATTACGACGCGATCGACGCGCAGGCGGATGCGTACACGCAGCATCATCTTGGCGATATCGCCTAAATGATTCATCACTGCGGAGCCTCTTTTTGCAGGGTTCTGCGGAAATACGGGCGGGGGTCCCGCAACCAGTTGGATTGCGGGACTCCCGTTTTGTAATGTCCTACGTGAGAAAGTTCATTCCTATTGGACTATTCGATATCGCCTCCCTTCCGCTTGCGTGCGATCAGCATGGCGCAGCCGCCCAGCAGCAGTACGGCCACGGCAGCAATGGCAGAGATTATGTTTGAACCGGTGCGGGACAGGCCATCTTTGCCGGTGTTGTCGGCCGGTTCCTTGGTGTCGGGCGTGGGCTTGACCGTAACCGTCGTATTGCCGGTCGAGCCCTTGGAATCTTCGTCTGAAATCGGGCAAGTGGCCGGATCTTGGGCGGTCACATCCGCGGAGGTGTCCTCGGACTGTTCCTGCTCCTTGTCGGCCTTGACCTCGGTTTTGCTTTCGTCCTCGGGGTTTGCTCGTTGGACGTATTCTCGGCGGGCTCGACCTTGATATCGGCGATGGAGGAATCAAGCCCATCGCTTTCGCTATTCCATTGCTGGGAGGCGAACACCAGTTCCTTGATGGAGGCCAGATCATCTTCGGTCATCGGATTGTCTTTATTGGCGTCCTCCGGCCAGGATTGGGTCAGATTGGCGTTATCGACCAATGGAATCTCAATCTGCTTCCAGCCGGTGAAGTCAAGTTTGACGCTGGCGAGGAAGTATTTGCCATCGCTTGTGCCGATCTGCAGGCCGATGGCGTTGTCGGAACCATCCCCCTTGACTTGGAAAGCCAATACGGATTCGCCGGACCAGTTCGCGCCGTCAAGATATTTCGCCACATCGTACCAGCCTCCATTGGAGAAGTCGTACTTGAAGCGAAGCGCCTTGGACCCATCGGTCGGGCCTTCATCGAGGGATAGGACTTCCGTATGTCCGCGGTTGCCCCAAGCCGATTGTGCTGCGGCATCATCCGAATAGCCTGAGAAATCATCCACGGATTGCGCTTTGGCTGTGTTGCCCGGCGTCGGATTGGTGTTCGGCGCGTAAGCGTCGCGTTTGCCGTCGAGCTTGATGGAGTCGAGCGTCAAATCGCCGCTCTTCGGACGGTTGCCGCCATTGTCGTTGATGTACAGGGCGAACGAACCGACTTTGGACAGCAGCTTCTGCGAGAGTTTCATGCCCGCATGCGCGGTGTCCCAGGATGCCGGTGCGAAGTCGCCTCCGTTGCCGTCGGCGTCACCGAAGTTCAGTGAGACGACGTGTCCGTCCGTGCCATCGATCTTCGGATAGGCTTCGAAGGTCACGCCGCCGGCATTGACCTGCACCACAAACTTGTGATCCGAACCGTCGGCCTTGAGGAACATGTTCAGCTTGGAGAAGCCGGACCAGTCCTGCTTCGGCGTATGGGAACGCTGGAAGCCGTTATACTCCGGATAGCTCACGAAATCATAGTGGATGTTACCGGCCTTGGTGCCATTGTCCTCGGGGATGTCCACCAGCGTGAGATTCGATTTCGTGCTGTGGCTCGGCGAATAGACGGACTGTAATTCGGCTTCGTTGTCATAGGAGTCGAAGTCCTCCACGTTGTCTACCGTCTGCTCTGGTTTGGCACCAGTTTTACTGTGACGGAACCGTTGCCGTCGGCCGCTGCGAGTGTCTTGCCGTCCTTGGTCTTGACCTGCGGAGTCAAAGTGAGTTTGGACTGGTCAAGATTGATACCGGCCGCGTTCAAATCCAGTATGCCCGTGAAATATCCATTGCAGGAATACTTGAGTTTGACGTTCTGGCCTCGATCGGTGGTCACGATGGCGGAATTAAGATCAAGGTCGGAGTATTTCACACCTTCGGTCTTGACCCGGACGACCACCTTGGTGTCGGTCACACGATTGCCGTCCACTGGAGTGACGATACGCGCGGAGCCATTTTGCATGGCGGCTGCCGGGGCGTTCGAATAGTCGACGTTGTCCTTGGAGGCCATGAGGTTCTTGTTGCTGTCCGCGAACGCCTTGAAATCGGCTTCGCCGTCGGAGCCCTTCCACGGCGTATACGCCTGGAAATTGTCTCCACCTCCACCGAAGTTGGCCCAAGTCATCATATATGCGGTGCTTGGCACGTTTTCGGCAAGTGCTTCGGCAAGTTCGGAGAAGAACTTGGTGTCCTTGTCTCCGGTGCCGGATTCCTTGAACTTGCGGTCGCCGGAACGTCCGAATTCGGTGAGCGCCACGATTTTGCCACGCTGCGAAGCTTGGTCGGAAACCATCTTCATATCCTTGACCACAGTGTTGATCCATGCGCTGGAATCGTCTGCGGAATCATCGGAGTCGTATTCGTCATAACCGAGTACGTCCACCCACTGGTCGCCCGGGTAGGTGGCGAGATAATCAGTGGAATCACCGTTGAATACGCCGCCGGGGGAGTAGGCATAAAGCAGATTGTGCACATCTTTGACGTCACGCAGATAGTCAACGATGTAGCGGTACAGTTCCTTGTATTCACTAGCGGAAGCATGCGTGGCGCCCCACCAGAACCAGCTGCCATTGTTCTCGTGCAGTGGACGGAAGATGATTGGAATCAATGTGCCGTCGCTGCGTTTGGCCTGCTGCGCGGTGGCGGCGATGGCGTCGAGCTCCTTGTTGAAGGTGTCGGAGTATTTGCCGCCGGGAAGCAGTTCGGAAGCAACGGCAGTGGTGTCGTTGAAATCCTTGCCGGTGCCTGGGTTGTACCAGTGTGCGGACAGTGTCACGATGGCGCCTTTGCTGTCCGCATCGGTGATGTTCTGGGCGAGCGCCTTGGGCGTTGGCGTTCTTGTCGGCACCTGATCCAGGCTTCTCCGCGCCGCGCAGCGCAAGACCGGCGTCCCAACCGAAGACGGCCGGGTATTTTCCGGTCATCTCATAGACGTCTCCCTGTGAAGCGCTTGAGCTTATGTTCTCGTCGGTGGTGTGCTGCTGTCCGAAACGAAGATCTCCTTTTCCGCTGTTTTTCAACTTGTCGAACAAGGCGCGGGTTTCTGCTGTGGCGTTGACGTCGCTGATGTTCACGGAGTTGCCATTGGATGCCGATTTTCCTTCTGCAGCAAAGGCTGGGAGGGTGCTCATGCCAAAAATGGTCGATGTCGCCGCAACCGTTGCCAGCAGTTTGGTGACTGTGGTTTTCATGGTCCTTCACTTATCTTCCTTGATGTTCCACGCGCACCCCAACATTGGGATTAAGCGCGTTAATATCCGCGCTAGTTATTTAATCGTTTAAGTGCACGAGGGCGTGTTCCGCCGGAATTGCTTGTATTTCAGTTACAGCGCTGAATAAACGCTTAACAATGTTTGATTCGCTGAAAAAGCATGTTCGATTAAGTTCGAATAATTGTTCGATTTGGTTAATGCCGTGTCATGACGTCGGACATCGGTAAAATCAAGTTCTGTTATGGCACGAACAGCATCTTCCAACCCGAAATCAGGCGGCAAGGGTTCCGCAGGCAAATCGCGTTCCGGCGATACCAAAGTCATGGACGAGGTCGATTCCTCGCCGATCGCCGGCATACTGCGTAAATATCGCCGCGACATCGCATGTTTCATCATGGCCATTCTCGCGGTGCTGTTCTGCGCATCCGAATGGTTCCGTGTCCAGGGCGCTTTCGGACAGGTCCTACATGCCATGGCCTCCGGACTGTTCGGATTGACCAGCGTGATTCTGCCGGTATTCCTGGCGCTTGTGGTGTTCAGTCTGATGCGCAAGACGCAAAACAAGGATGAGAACCTCCATATGGCCCTCGGATGGTTCATGATCCTCTGGTCCGTCTGCTCTATTCTTGACGCGGCGATTGCCTCCGACTCCCAGAAGTTCGATATGTCTTTGCTGCAGCGGGCAGGCGGCCTGCTTGGCTATGTGCTTGGCTGTCCGTTGGCGTGGGGGCTTTCCAAAGGCTTTTCCATTGCGATTTTCGTAGTCGTCATCCTGTTTTCGTTGCTGTTGATTACCCATACCCGGGTCACGCAGATACCGGACAAGGCGAAGGCTCTGGCGGCCAAGTTTGTTGGAACGCCTAAAAACCGTGATGACATTGACGATGAGGCCGAACAGTTTCCGAACGAAGTCCGCGTTGGGGGCACGACACTCGCCTTCGCCGAAGGCGTTCCCGCCCACGACGGCACCGATGCGGATGGAGAAAACGACGATAGGCCGGGCTTCCTTACGCGTATGAAGCAACGCTTCGCATCCCATAAGAGCAAGAACGTCGATGATGGCGACCTTGACCATTACGCCGGCGACGAAGCGTTTCTTAATGCCGCCGAACGGCACGGACAGACCGCGGAAACCATCGTCGACGAGCCGTACCAACAGGTCGATTCGCCACGCAGCATTTCTTCGGACGATTATCGTGCCGATGATTATGATTCAGATGATTATTCCG
>ENA-OQCR01000052-OQCR01000052.1-human-gut-metagenome-genome-assembly--contig:-NODE-52-length-16498-cov-1.328447_pt1 | contig 16498 bp, 21 predicted proteins | sample MGYA00242763_ERZ504589 | MGnify/ENA primary metagenome ERZ504589 (study PRJEB26092, sample SAMD00036321) | human gut metagenome | host: Homo sapiens | study: EMG produced TPA metagenomics assembly of...
CCCAAAAGGGGAAGTTTTGCGTATTTTTTCCTCTCAAAGCACTCCAAAATATCAAAACATTACAGAATGTAACATAAAGAATCATCTACAAAATGTTCTATCTAAATGGCATTGAAAGCGGGCTTCGTAACTCCGAGCGCCTTTCCCCCTCGCAAACCTGCCCACGCCAAAGTGTCCCCCCCGAAAGGGAAAGAGCTTCACTGCCAAAGTGTCCCCCCCCTGGAAAGAAACTATCCGTCAGAAGACACAGGCTCTCCGCCCAGGAGCGTCCGTCAGACGCCCGACATTGTACAATATCTGGTACAATTTTCTCATTATTTTTATCAATAATACAATTACATGTATATTATAAAGAACATACTTCCAAGCTGTTGACTTTAAATTCGGAATCTGTTATCTTATGGTCGTCATGAGAAATGTTATATATTACTAACTGCGCGGGCGGTGAACGAAATATTGAGACAACAGGAAAGGATGTGTAACAAATTGGCAAAAGTTGATTTTGAACAGTGGAATGGTTTTAAGGGTGATCGTTGGAAAGAGAAGATCGATGTTCGTAATTTCATCAGTATGAACTATACACCATATGATGGAGATGCTTCCTTCCTGGAAGCACCAACAGAGGCAACAGATAAACTCTGGGGCAAGCTTCAGGAGCTTCAGAAAGAAGAGCGTGCTAAAGGCGGCGTTCTTGATATGGAGACAGAGGTAGTAACAGGAATTACAGCATACGGTCCTGGATATATCGATGAGGAACTCAAAGACCTGGAGCAGGTTGTAGGTCTTCAGACAGACAAACCTCTGAAACGTGCTTTCATGCCATACGGCGGAATCAAAATGGCAGAGCAGGCATGTGAGACTTATGGATACCATGTAAGCGACAAAATCAAAGATGTTTTCAACAACTATGAGTTCAAAACACACAACCAGGGTGTATTCGATATCTACACACCGGAGATGAAGAGAGCACGTCACAACAAGATCCTTACAGGACTTCCGGATACTTACGGACGTGGACGTATCGTAGGTGATTACAGACGAGTTGCTCTTTACGGAATCGATCATTTGATCGCAGGTAAAGAGAAAGATTTCGCAGCATGCGACCGTCAGGGTATGAGACGTTATGACTTCCAGCTTCGTGAGGAGATCGCAGATCAGATCCGTGCTCTGAAGAAGATGAAAGAAATGGCTCAGATCTATGGCTTTGATATTTCCCAGCCGGCTAAGAATGCAAAGGAAGCATTCCAGTGGCTGTACTTCGGATATCTTGCAGCGATCAAAACTCAGAACGGAGCTGCAATGAGTGTTGGACGTATCTCCACATTCCTTGATATCTATATTGAGAGAGACCTTGAGAACGGAACTCTTACAGAGAAAGAGGCACAGGAGCTTGTTGACCATATCGTAATGAAATTCCGTATGGTTAAATTCGCTCGTATCCCGTCTTACAACCAGCTCTTCTCCGGTGACCCGGTATGGGCAACTCTGGAAGTAGCAGGTATGGGACAGGACGGACGTTCCATGGTAACAAAGAACGACTATCGTTTCCTTCATACACTTGAGGATATGGGACCGGCTCCGGAGCCGAACCTTACAGTTCTCTACTCTTCAAGACTGCCTGAGAACTTCAAGAAATATGCAGCAGACATCTCTGTTACAACAAGTTCCATCCAGTATGAGAACGATGATGTTATGCGTCCGGTATGGGGCGATGACTACAGCATCTGCTGCTGTGTATCTGCTACAGAGACAGGTAAAGAGATGCAGTTCTTCGGTGCTCGTGCAAACCTTGCAAAATGCCTTCTTTACGCGATCAACGGCGGTGTTGATGAGAAGACAAAACAGCAGGTAGGACCTCAGTATCAGCCGATCACTTCCGAGTACCTTGACTATGACGAAGTAATCGCAAAATATGATCAGATGATGGACTGGCTTGCACATCTGTATGTTGGAACACTGAACATGATCCACTACATGCATGATAAATACTACTATGAGGCAGCTGAGATGGCACTTATCGATACAAAGGTTGACCGTTCCTTCGCAACAGGTATCGCCGGATTCTCACACGTGGTAGATTCCCTTTCCGCTATCAAATATGCAAAAGTAAAAGCAATCCGTGACGAGGACGGAATCACAACAGACTTCCAGGTTGAGGGTGACTTCCCACGTTATGGTAACGATGATGACAGAGCAGACGAGATCGCAACAACTCTGCTTTCCACATTCCTTGAGAAGCTGAAACACATCCATACCTATCGTGATTCCAAGCCAACCACATCCATCCTTACCATCACATCCAACGTTGTTTATGGTAAAGCTACAGGATCTCTTCCGGACGGAAGAAAAGCTGGCGAGCCTCTGGCACCGGGAGCAAACCCGTCTTACGGCGCAGAGCAGAACGGACTTCTTGCTTCCCTGAACTCTGTTGCAAAGCTTGACTATGAGGATGCCCTTGACGGAATCTCCAATACTCAGACGATCAACCCGGATGCACTTGGCCATTCTGAGGAAGAGCGTACAGAGAATCTTGTAAATGTACTTGACGGATACTTTGACCGTGGTGCACATCACCTCAATGTAAACGTATTCGGTAAAGAGAAACTTATCGATGCTATGGAGCATCCGGAAAAAGAGGAGTATGCAAACTTCACGATCCGTGTTTCCGGATACGCTGTTAAGTTCATCGACCTTACAAGAGAGCAGCAGCTTGACGTTATCGCAAGAACCTGCCACGAAAGGATGTAATAAAAAAATATGGACGACCAGAAAAAAATCACTGGCTACGTCCACTCACTGGAGAGCTTCGGCTCTGTTGACGGACCAGGAGTCCGGTATGTGATCTTTTTGAGCGGCTGCGCCATGCGCTGTCAGTTCTGCCACAATCCGGACACCTGGCAAATGAAAACAGGGACGGAGTACACAGCAGATGAGCTGCTTGAAAAAGCCTGTCGATACCGCTCTTACTGGGGAAGTAAGGGCGGTATTACTGTGAGTGGAGGCGAGCCACTGTTACAGATCGATTTCCTCACTGAGCTGTTCAGAAAAGCAAAAAAAACTTGGGATCCACACAACACTTGATACCAGCGGCAACCCTTACACAGAAGAGGGTCCGTGGTATGAAAAATGGGAAGAGCTGATGAAGTACACAGATCTTGTCATGCTGGATATCAAGCACATTGATGAGGAACAGCATAAGATCCTCACAGGATGTACCAATAAAAATATTCTTGCCATGGCCCGGAAGCTTTCCGATATGGGCGTATCCATGTGGATCCGTCACGTACTGGTTCCGGAACGCAATGACCGGGATGACTATCTCCACCGGCTGGCTGACTTTATTGCAACACTGAAGACAGTTGAGAGAGTGGAGGTTCTTCCATATCACACACTCGGAACCTTTAAATGGGAAAATCTGCATATTGATTATCCGCTGAAGGGAATCAATCCGCCAACAAAAGAACGCATCGAAAATGCGGAAAAAATCTTGGGAGCAGGTACACAGTAATAAAAAAACCATATCTTATGTCGAAAAACAGACATAGATATGGTTTTTTTGATGTTCACACCAGTTCTTTGTTTTTGATCAGCATTTCTTTGATGATATCCTGTGTATAGGAACCTAAGCGGCGCTGAGTATCCCGGTCAAGCTCTGAAGGAATGATAGGCTTGCCATATTCGATCACTACGTGTGTAGGTGTCATCTTCGGGAAATTGGCCTCCCAGATATTGGCAGAGTTGCTGATCGCAATAGGAATGATCGGGCTTTTGGCTCTGGCTGCGATCTTGAAGCTGCCGTCATGGAAAGGCAGCATTTCTGTTTCATCAGCATTCTTATTTCTGGTTCCTTCCGGGAAGATACATACGGAAATGCCGGATTTCACATAGTCTGCGGCCTGAAGGATCGTTTTCAGACCCTGCTTGATATCCTCTCTGTCGAGAAAGAGACAGTAGAGATTGCGCATCCAGTTGGAGAGCAGCGGATAATGCTCCATTTCCTTCTTGGCAACATAGCCGGTGCGGATCGGACAGCGGCTGTAGGTGAGCAGGATGTCGAAATAGCTCCGGTGGTTTGCTACATAGAGAACAGCCTGATCCTTTGGAACGTTTTCTTCGCCGATGACGGTGACTTTGGCGCCTGTGATCCACAGGATGAATTTGAATATGGCCTGTACCATGCGCAGAGAGCTGATATCCTTAGTCATGGGAGAAAATTTCCCGATGATCCATTCTACAAGGAGAACCGGAATGGTCAGCACCAGATAGGCGATCACCACGATACAGACAAGTATGAATCGAATCATGTCTTTTGTCCTTTCTGTTATAGATACTTGCGGAGAGTTCCGCAGTAAGATGGTATTTTTATATTATACGAAGAAAATCCGATAGTTGCAATAAATCTTTCCCTGCTCACATAGAATAAATACTGAATAGTGGTTACTGTTTACTGGTGATCTTCCGCAAAGCGTGTTACTGAGAACGGAGTGAACAGTAACGAATCATGCAGGTGGCTTATATTATGAAAAAAGCAGTATTTCTGCGGATCGTGCTGACAGCTGCCGTGCTGGCACTGCTGCTTTCCGGGTGTCGATTTGTCCGGGTGGAGGAAGAAGAACGAAAACCGGTAGATTACATCGTTGTGGAACGCCGGGATATCCCGGAGGAGCTTTCCAGGCTTATGGAAGAAAAAAAGGAAAAGGAATTTCAGCTGAGTTATGAAACCGGAGAGGATCTTTACCTGGCCAAAGGGTACGGGCGGCAGATGAGTGGCGGATACAGCATCCAGGTAGAGGAGCTTGGAGAATCCTCGAATGGGATATTTTTTGTTACAAAACTTCTTGGACCGGAGGATCTTAAGGAGGCAGGAGTTCCGTCCTATCCCTGCATTGTGATAAAAACCCGGAAACAGGAAAAGCCGGTAACGTTCCGGGAAAGCAGCAGTCCGGTGAAAAAAGAGTCGGAGAAAGGGGAATAGACTGTGGAATTAAAAAAAGAAAGCATGCAGATATTAAAGGAAAAAAGCAGGGCAAAAAAGTCAGATCACTTTTGATGAGGATTTTAATGTACCGGATGCAAAACCGGATGCAGGAAGACTGATCCAGAATAAGGGCAGGATCATTATGGATGATGTCCGTCTTACTGACGGGAAAGGTATTCTTACGGGAAATCTGCAGGTAGATATCCTTTATGTGGGGGAAGAAAGAGGGATCGTCAGCAGTCTTACTGCAAAACTTTCATTTGAGGAAACCTTGAACCTGAAGAATATCATAAACGGGGATAAAATGTGTCTGAAGTGGGAAATTGAAGATCTTACGATCCGCCTGATACATTCCAGAAAGCTCAATATCAAAGCTTTGGTAACTTTTTGTGCGACTGTGGATGAAACGGAACAGATCCGCCTGCCGGTGGCGCTGGATGCAGAAGAGGTATCCGTCAGAAAAAAACAGTCCGTTTTCTTGGACTTACCGTACATAAAAAAGATACACTCCGGATCAAGGATGAGTATACCATTGCCTCCAATCGTCCGGATATCGCCAGCCTGATCTGGTATACTATGGATGTACGGGGGCTGGATCTGAAGCCGGAGGAAAATGTGGTAAAGGCAAGAGGAGAGCTGTCCGTTTTTGTGCTGTACGGAGCTGAAGATACAGAAGCCCCGGTGCAGTGGCTGGAATATTCGCTGCCTTTTTCCGGAGAAGTGGAATGTCCGGACTGCACGGAGGAACTGATCCCGCTGATCGAAGCTTCGGTGATGCATCAGAGTCTGGAGGCCAAACCGGATGTCGATGGGGAAGAACGGATCCTTGTTTCGGATGTTGTGCTGGAGCTGGATATGAAATTTTTCAGGGAAGAGGAATATGATCTCATTACCGATGTGTATACACCGATCCGTGAATGTGTTCCGGAAGGAAAGAATGAGGTACTGGAACGGCTTCTGGTACGTAATTTTTCCAGATGCAGGATCAGTGACAGGATCCAGGTAAAGGAGACTCAGGGAAAAGTCCTCCAGCTGTGTCACAGTCAGGGAAAAGTGAAGATCGATAAGACCAGGATCGTAGAGAACGGTGTGCAGGCAGATGGCGTGGTCATGCTGAAGATCCTGTACATTATTGGAAATGATGATATGCCGTTTTATTCCATGGAGGCAATGATACCGTTTTCCCATATGGTGGAAGCAAGAGGAATCCGACAGGACAGCTGTTATCAGTTAAAAGCAAAGCTGGAGCAGCTTTCCGCAGCCATGGCAGATGGAAATGAGATCGAGATCCGGCAACTGTAGGACTGGAGCTTCTGGCAGTTGCCAGAGAACCGGTATTTATCATTGAGAAAGTAGAGGAAAAACCACTGGATATGAAAAAACTCCAGGCTATGCCGGGAATCCTGGTTTATATGGTAAAACCGGGAGATGAATTGTGGGATATCGCAAGGAAATATCACACATCTATCCAGGAGATCCGGACGATCAATGCTCTCAAGGAAAATCAGGAACCCTCTCCGGGAACTCCGCTTCTTGTTGTGAAAAAAGTGGAAGGTCAGATCAAATAAAAAGTGGAATATTTTGCTGTTGAAAAGAATGTAAAAATCATATAAAATACATGTATAAATACTGTATACAAAGTACAAATGGAGGGGCTTATGCGTTTAAAAGCATGGCAAAGATCAATCTCGGACTTGATGTTCTGGGAAAGAGAGAGGACGGTTATCATGAGGTACGCATGATCATGCAGACCATCCGTATGTATGATATCCTGGATATCAGAAAGACCAGACGGCCGGGGATCGTACTGACGACCAATCTTCCGTTTATCCCCACAGATCAGAGAAATCTTGTATATAAAGCAGCACAGATGCTGATGGAGGAGTTCGATGTTGAAGAGGGACTTTCCATCAAGCTTCGTAAATTTATCCCGGTGGCAGCAGGCATGGCAGGAGGCAGCTCCGATGCACGGCCGCATTTGTGGGTGTGAACCGGATGTTCCATTTAGGGCTTACCGAAGAACAGCTGATGGAACGTGCAGTAAAGGTCGGAGCAGATGTTCCGTATTGTATCATGCGGGGAACAGCTCTTGCGGAGGGAATCGGAGAGAAGCTGACCAGACTTCCGGAAGTTCCGAAATGTTATGTTCTGGTAGGAAAACCGGGGATCAATGTTTCCACAAAAACAGCTTATGAGAATCTGAATCTGGAAGGGATCGGCAAACATCCGGACATCGATGGACTCATCGGAGCTATCAGAAATAATGATCTGTATGCCATGGCATCCAGAATGGAGAATGTATTTGAACCGGGGATCATCCGACAGTATCCTGTGATCGGCAATATCAAGAACCTTATGGAAGAAAAAGGTGCGCTGAAAGCCGTGATGAGTGGAAGCGGTCCTACTGTGTTTGGAATCTTTAATAACAGGGATAAGATGGCCGCGGCAGCCAGAAGCCTCAGAAAGAGCGGGCTTGCAAAGACTGTATTTGCCACGGATATTTACAATAGAGATGGAGGAGTTACAAATGACAAGTGATTTTTCTGTGGATATGAATGAATATCTGCCGCTTCGGGATGTTGTTTTTAACACCTTGCGGCAGGCAATCCTGAAGGGAGAGCTGAAGCCGGGCGAAAGACTTCTGGAGATTGCCCTTGCAGAGCGTCTTGGCGTGAGCAGAACACCGGTGCGTGAGGCTACTGCGCAAGCTGGAGCAGGAAGGTCTTGTAGTGATGATCCCACGCAGAGGTGCACAGGTAGCCAGCATCACAGAGAAGGATCTGAACGATGTTCTGGAGGTGCGTATCGCCCTCGAAAATATTGCCATAGAAAAAGCGTGCAAGCTGATCACAGAGGATGAGCTGGGAAGGCTCTGGGTGGCAGCCAAGGAATTTGAAAAAACAAAAGCAGAGGGAAATCTGGTCCGTCTGGCGGAAACCGATGTGGCTTTCCACGAGATCATATATCAGGCTTCTGATAATAAGCGTCTGAATCAGGTCCTGAATAATCTCCGTGAGCAGATGTATCGCTATCGTGTAGAGTATCTGAAGGAGGAGCAGACAAGAAATCTTCTGGTCAGTGAGCATGAAGAACTGGTAAAAGCCATCCGTGAAGGAGATGTGCAAAAGGCGCAGGATATTTCTTTCCATCATCTGGAGAATCAACGAAAAGCGATCATCCGTACTATCCGCGCGGAGAATGAGGCCAAAGAGGCCGAGAAAAAAGAATAAGAACCGGATATGCGGGAATATTAAGAGAGATGTCATTGGGGCATCTCTTTTTTTAACCGAATCAAGTAAGTCCCCTGTTTCAATTGCGAAAAGCAATAAGCAGTGGGGGAACTTGCTGTAAAGGATGGTGGCTTTATGGAAACAAAGAAGATATCGATATCTCTTCATGAAAATGAATCGTATATCCGGAAACGGTGTGAAAACTGCGATGATATCCTGATCAGGCCCATGCGCCTTGGTGAGGGACATAAGGCGGACTGTCTGATGGTCTATATTGAGGTTGCGGTTTCAAACATGATGCTGGATGATTCTGCTATCGGAAAAATGATCAATCATTTCTGGGAGATCCCGGAGGAAAAGATCCGGGAATTTATCCGCCGAAACAGTCTTGGAATTGCAGATGTGAAGGAGCTGTCTTCCATGGAGGAGGTATTTGGTGCCATTCTTTCGGGAAATGCAGTTTTCTTTCTGGATGGATACGACAAAGCAATGAAAATTTCCAGTAAAGGATATCCGGGGTTGGCTGTATCAGAGGTGAAAACGGAAAAGGTCCTCAGAGGCTCCAAGGAGGGGTTCTGTGACAGTGTAAAAACCAATGCGGCCCTTGTGAGAAAGCGGATCCGGGATACCAGGCTGAAGGTGGAGCAGAGCAGCATCGGTGTACGCTCCAATACGGTGGTACAGCTTCTTTATGTGGAGGATCTGGTCCATGAGGAGCTTCTGACTGCTGTGAAAGAGCGCCTGGAATCTTTTGCAGTGGACGGGATCCTGGACAGCGGGATGCTGGAACAGCTGACAGAAGAAGCATGGTATTCTCCCTTTCCTCAGTTTCAGACAACGGAGCGGCCGGACCGGGCTGCCCAGGAGCTGCTGAATGGAAAAGCAGTTCTGCTCTGCGACAATTCGCCGGTGGCACTGGTGGTTCCCGGAGCATTCAACAGTTTTATGGAAAGCAGTGAAGACTGGTACAACCGTTTTGAGATGGTATCCTTCCTGCGGGTGCTCCGGTATCTGGCCATGGCTGTGGCAACGCTGCTCCCCGGACTTTATCTGGCTGTGATCCGGTTTCATACACAGATCCTTCCGGCGAATCTGATCCTTTCCTTTGCACAGGCAAGAGAGGGCGTTCCATTTTCCAGTGTAGTGGAGCTGGTGTTCCTGGAACTGTCTTTTGAGTTGATACGGGAGGCTGGTGTGCGGATCCCGGGGAGCTCTTGGAAATGCCATTGGGATCGTAGGAGGACTGATCATCGGACAGGCTGCGGTGGAGGCCAATCTTGTCAGCCCGGTGGTAGTGATCATCGTGGCACTGACAGCACTGGGATCACTGGCTATACCTAATGAGGAATTTGCTTCTGCATTCCGGCTTCTGAAGTACGCTTTTCTGTTTCTGGGAGGATTTCTAGGTATATTCGGAATCGTGTTGGGACTGTATCTCACCATGGCGCATCTGGCAGGACTTTTAAGTTTCGGTGTCCCATATCTGGTACCTTTTGTAGAGAAGAACAGTGAGGCGGAAACCGGTGGAAGGATTTTGCGACAGCCCTTCCGGAAGCGGAAATTCCGGCCGCTGTATGCCAGAAATGCCCAGAAACGCAGGCTTCGGACAAGGCCATGGAGCCGGAAAGGATAAAGGTTATGAGATTTGCGGAGAATAACAGGATTTCCCACAGACAGCTTTTTCGGCAGATCATACTGGTGTTTCCGGCGCCGTTTCTGCTGTGCCTGTTTAAGAATGGAGCGATGTTGGGCATCAGTGCCATGGCAGGGACAGCTGCTGCAGCCGTAGTGCTCTCTTTTTTATGTGATCTGGCTGATACGTCTGACACCTGCATATGGAGAGCTTTCCAAAAGGACAGGAAGTTTTACTGTACGATTTATTGGCCTGTTCTTTTTGGTATATGTGATCGCAAGTTCGGCATTTCTTTCGGGCCTTCTTGGGGAGGTGATCCCGGAAAGTCTGATCAGCGGGATTTCCGGAAAATGGCTGTCTCTTCTTGCAGTTGCAGCCTGTAGTCTGGGAACGCATCGCGGAATGCAGAGAAGAGGGCGGATCGCTGAGGTGTCCGGAAGGATTTTTCTGGCAGGGATCCTTCTTCTGATGCTTTTATGTGCAGGGCAGGGAAAAACAGAGTACTTTATGGAAGTGATGAAAGATCCGGAAACAGGATTTACAGGAGAGCGATGGCTCCATGATTTGTATACATTTTTGTGTGCTTTTTCAGGAGCAGGACTTCTTCCCTTCGGGCTGGAGTATGCAAAAAAACAGGGAAGTGCCAGAAAACCTGTGATCCTGGCTTTTCTTACAGTTTGCGGGATCATTTTTGGAATGCAGCTCCTTCTTCCGGCAGTCTTTGGAGGTGCACGCCTTAAAAACGAGATCTGTCCGGTACTGCCTCTTTTGGAGGGTGCAGATCTTCCGGGAAACGTACTGGCGAGATTTGATGTGATATGGATGGGGTTTCTGGTATTCGGACTTTTGTTTTCTCTGGGAAGTTTGTTTCATTACGGAAATCAGATCGCGGAAAAAACCGGATTCGGGACCGGTCGGTACTGGATCCCGGCAGCAGGCTGGCTGCTTTCCCTGTATGAGAGAAACGGGATGGGGATCCGGGAGTATTATGGCTGGTATCTGGGGTACATCTTTGTACCGTTTCTGCTTGTGATACAGCTTTTTCTCAGTACGGAAAACCGGGGAAGACGGAAGAAAAAAGTAACTGTGGCAGGACTTGTCCTGGTCATCACTTTGACGGGATCAGGCTGTGCGGCAGTAGAACCGGAAAAAAGAGCTTATCCGCTGGCACTGGGGGCCGGTGTTTCAGAGAATGGCTTTGTGCTGAAATATGCAATGCCGGATATGAGTACAGCTACCGGACAGGAAAAACCGGACGAAGATCCGATTTCTGTGCTGACTCTTTCCGGCCGGGACTTTCAGGAGATCGAGGCAGTCTACAACCGGTCTCAGGAAAAATTTCTGGATCTGGGTCATCTTGAAGTGCTGATCCTGGATGAACAGATCCTGGAAGAGGGATCCCGGGAAGCACTGATCGGATATCTGAAGCAGGAAGAGCATATCGGAGAGGATGTCTACGTGTTCCGGACGGATATGCTGGGAGATGTTTTTCGCTGGAAAGGAGCCCGGGAAAGCTCCATAGGGGAATACCTTCAGGGAATCCAGGAGAACCGCACATCCGGGCAGCAGAAGAAGGGTGTGACTCTGCGGGAGGTATATCATCAGTTCTGTCAGGATGGAACGCTGCCCTGGCTTCCGGAGATATGGGTGGAAGGTGAGCTTCTGGAAGTGGATTACGGCAGTAATGAATAGATGGGAGCCGGACTGTTAATAATACAGATGATGATCAGTACGATAAATCGTACAGTATATCTCTGGATAAGATCATCAGAAGATTTTTGACAGGAGGGCTTGCTCATGGAGCATATAAAAATGAAGAAGCATGTATTAAAAAAAGCAGGAGGGTTCCTTTTGCTCACGGCAGTGATCCTTGCAGGGAGTACCTGGGAGAGAAGAACTGCCGGTGATCGGCAGCCACAGTTTTATGCCTGGTGGGGAACGATCTACCCGGAATTCTGCTTTGAAAAAGCAGAGGACAACGGGGAAAATAAGCCGGTGAAGATATCCTTCTGGCTTGCGCAAGCCCTGGATTGGTGATACAATATTTCAACGGACCAATCACGTTCGATTAATTATTTCAGGAGATAAGATCAATGAATATAGACAGAAACGCACCGGTGGGTGTGTTTGATTCCGGTATCGGAGGACTAACAGTAGCCCGGGAGATCATGCGCAATCTCCCATCGGAAAAAATCGTATATTTCGGAGACACAGCCAGAGTTCCCTATGGAAGCAAATCCAGAGAAACGGTGATCCGTTATTCCCGCCAGATCATTCATTTTCTGCAGGAACAGAAGGTGAAGGCCATTGTGGTGGCCTGTAATACAGCCAGTGCATTTGCTCTGGATGCGGTGAAGGATGAACTGGATATCCCGATCCTTGGAGTGATCGAGGCTGGTGCCAAAGTTGCTGCCCAGGAAACCAGAAATAAACGGGTGGGCATTATCGGAACGGTGGGCACGGTAGGAAGCGGTATCCATGCCTCTTATCTGAAGGAACTGGATCCGGAGATCACCGTGATCGGAAAAGCGTGCCCGCTGTTTGTTCCGCTGGTAGAAGAGGGCTGGTATCATGATCCGGTCACCGAGGAAGTTGCCAGAAGATATCTGAAGGAGCTGCAGGAGCAGGAGATCGATACACTGATCCTCGGATGTACGCACTATCCTCTTTTTAAGATCTACCATCCGCAAGATCATGGGTGAGGAGGTCTGCCTTGTGAATCCTGACATATGAGACGGCGCTGGAGCTTAAAAAGCTGCTCTCCAGACTGGATCTTGCCAGCAATGAGGTAGCACAGGAGGAATTCCCGTATCGCTTTTATGTAAGTGATCTTGCAGAGAAGTTTAAGGATTTTGCCAATTCCATCCTGCCGTATAACGTAGAAAAAACACAGAAGATCGATATCGAAAAATATTAAACAGATCTGTACATAAATGATAGGAGAAAAGAATGCAGAAAGAAGTTTTGATCCATGTAAGAGGGCTTCAGATGATGGATGCACAGGGGGATCAGGAACCTATAGAGATCATTGTTCCGGGACAGTATTATTTCCGCAATGGTTCTCATTATCTCAGATATGAGGAACTGCTGGATGAAACAGCAGAACCCACCATCAATTACATAAAAGTATCCGGAAAGGGTCTGGAGGTCAGCAAGAAGGGACTGGTCAATGTACACATGGTATTTGAACAGGGCAAAAAAACATGACCTATTATACTACCCCTTACGGAACACTTCAGATGGGAATCTCAGCTACGAATCTGGAGCTGACGGAAAGCGAAGAGAACCTTCAGATCAAAGCAGATTATGCGCTGGATATGAATGAAGAACATGTGGCAGACTGCTATCTGGCGATCCAGGTACAGCCAAGAGACTGCAAGGATTTTGTTTTATAGATTCTGCAGAAAATAAAAGATATATAATTACACTACATAAGAACAGCCGTCATGCATCAGGGGAATTCCTGAAAGCATGGCGGCTGTTTTGGATTCTGATCATTTACGGAATCTTGCGAGGAAGCCTTTTTTCTTCTTCTGTGGTGCTTCGAGAGAACCACGGATTCCTTTTACGCCAACGATGTAAAGGCCGCTGACTTCAGCTTTGATCTCTTTTTTGACCGGGATCAGATCAAAAACTTTTTCATCTGCAATAAGGATGTTGATCTTCGGACCGACTTTGGCTTTTACGATCGGAAGCTTGGACCGGCGCATAAGCTTAGGTGTCTGGTCGATGACCATCTGTGGAAGTCCGGAATCTTTCAGCGGCATCCGTTTTTTATCGATGACCAGCATGGAAACTGTCTGCTTGTTAGCCTGGATCTGAGCCTGCTGTTCGTCCTGTTTTTTCTGAGCTTTTTTTCCGAAGAAATAGAGTGCGATCACTGCTGCGATCAGAATAACGAGGATGACCAGAAGAACGATGGTAACTGTACTCATTTGAGAATCCCCCTGTATATATATTTGTTTCGCAATCGGTTACATTACGCAAACAACATTTTAGCATTGTTTCGTCAAAAAGGCAATTAAAAAAAGTGAAAAAGACAGGTGGAACGGTGGAAATTTCAGCAGTTACCAGTTATAATGATTACGATGCAGTTCATCTGTGTATGCTGCAGAGAATACAGGACATAACTATCTTTGAGCTAACATATGTAATGGATAAACCAGAGATGGAGGAAATATTATATGAAAGAGAAAAAGCCCGGGGGAACCCGACCGGAAATGGGGACTCCTGAGTACGAAGAATGGCGGAAAGAGGTATTGAAACGCCGCAGAAAGCGCCAGCTGAAGGAACGCAGAAAACGTCTGGCCATCATAACAGCGGCAATGATCGTCGCAGTCGGGGCATCAGTAGGAGTCGGTGCACTGAAGGGCAGAAGTGAGAAGGCTTCAAAAGAGAAGATGGTTTCTTCTGACAAACAGAAAGAACAGACTGTTTCCGGAGAAAAAGCTTTAGAAGCAGGTACTAAAAATACAGAGACCGCTTCCAAAGATACTCTCGCAGAGGCAGAGCTTCTGGCCAGTCAGTATAACTATGACAAAGCTATCGATCTTCTGAAAAAGGCTCCGTCCTATGATTCTGATAAGAAGATGCAGGCAGCTGCAAAAAAATACGAAGACATAAAAGCAACCTGTACGGCATGGCCCCTTGAAAAGGTGACACATGTCTTTTATCATATTCTGATCAAGGATCCATCCAAAGCGTTTGACGGAGACTACAAAGAAGCAGATTATAATCAGGTCATGACAACCATTGATGAGTTTAACAAGATCACGCAGACCATGTATGACAAGGGCTATGTGATGGTAAGCATCAAGGACATGGCAAAGGCAGACGACAACGGGAACATCACAGAGGGAGAGATCCTTCTTCCGCCTGGGAAAACGCCGTTTGTCCTCTCACAGGATGATGTATGCTATTATCATTACATGGACGGTGACGGCTATGCCACGAAGCTGATCGTGGATGATAAAGGAAAGATCCGCAATGAATATGTGGAAGATGACGGAAGTGTCTCCGTGGGAGATTACGACATGGTTCCGCTGATCGACCGTTTTGTGGAAAAGCATCCGGATTTCTCATACCGCGGTGCAAAAGGAATCCTGGCACTTACCGGATACAACGGGATCCTGGGATACCGGACCGACGAAAGCTATGAGACCCGTCCGGCAGATCTGGATGAAAATAAAGTACAGTGGCTGGATGCACATCCGGATTTCAGCCTGGAAAAAGAACGGGCAGCCGCAAAAAAGGTTGCCGATGCCATGAAGGCAGAAGGCTGGGAATTTGCGAGCCATACCTGGGGACATCAGAATGTGGGACAGGTCACACTGGAGAAGCTTCAGGCAGACACCGAACGTTTCAAGAAAAATGTAGATCCGCTGATTGGGGGAACGGATGTTATCATTTTTGCTTTTGGAACCGACATTACCAATGACCAGGAGTATTCCGGGGATAAATTCGAATATCTGAAGGGGCAGGGATATAATTATTACTGCAACGTGGATTCCAGCCAGTATTATGTACAGATCCGGGATCGGTACTTCCGTCAGGGAAGACGGAATCTGGATGGATACCGTATGTATTATAACCCGGAACTGTTATCCGATCTTTTTGACGTAAAAGATGTTTTTGATCCGGCAAGACCGACACCGGTACCGCCGATGTAACGGTCATATCCGGAGATACGAGGGGACTTTTAGAAAGGGGCATATATATTATTATGAAGAAAAAAATTGCAGGTGTACTGACAACAGTGCTTGCGGCGTCACTTCTTGTGGGCGGAAACCATCCGGTCACTGTTCAGGTGGACAATATGATCTCCGGGACACAGGATGACGAGGATACACAGTCTGATGAAGCGGAAGCAGAAGCTGCAGAAGCCGAAGAAGAACAGTCCGAAGAAGCCAAAGTAGCAGCGGATCCGGAGGACCAGCCGGCAGCTACCGAGACACCGAAGGAAGAAAAAAAGGCAGAAAAAGAAACACAGAAAAGGGAAGCAGCCGAGAACAGCTCCGACAGTACTTCCTCAGACGAAAAAACACTTCTCAAAAAAGCCAAAAAACTGGCACAGCAGTATGATTATACCGGCGCGATCTCCGTGCTGAAAAACAACTGGAAATTTGCTACCAGTGACAAGATGCAGGAAGCAGCAGCAGCTACATGAAAAAAAGAGATGCCTGTGTGGAATATCCACTTGAGAATATCACCCATGTATTTTTTCATTCCCTGATTGTGAATACCTCACTGGCCTTTGACGGAGATTCCGATGAGGCCGGATATAATCAGATGATGACCACAGTCAGCGAGTTCAAAAAAATGCTCCAGATCATGTATGATAAGGGTTACGTACTGGTGAGTCCTCATGATATGGCTGTGATCAATGATGACGGAACCATGAGCAGGGGAAAGATCATGCTGCCGGAAGGCAAGATTCCTTTTGTTCTTTCAGAGGATGACGTCAGCTACTATCATTATATGGACGGAGACGGATTTGCCACAAAGCTGGTGATCGATGACAACGGAGATATCAAATGCGAGTATAAGAAGGCAGACGGTACAGTTGTGACCGGAGATTACGATGTGGTGCCGATCCTGGATTCCTTTATCAAAGAACATCCGGATTTTTCCTATCATGGAAGAAAAGGGTATCCTGGC
>ENA-OQCR01000054-OQCR01000054.1-human-gut-metagenome-genome-assembly--contig:-NODE-54-length-16231-cov-1.244846_pt1 | contig 16231 bp, 18 predicted proteins | sample MGYA00242763_ERZ504589 | MGnify/ENA primary metagenome ERZ504589 (study PRJEB26092, sample SAMD00036321) | human gut metagenome | host: Homo sapiens | study: EMG produced TPA metagenomics assembly of...
GTTCCCAAGAGATTCAAACATGAAGGGAGCACTGACCGGAGTGTTTCTGAAATAGATCGACATGATATTCACCTGTTTCTAAATGTTATATATTTTGGCGAAACATATTATACCATAATCCGGTGGATTATACTATAATGATCATAGCATAAAAAAACGAAGGATCCGGCAGAAAAAACAGAATCTGCCGGGCAGGAGGAAAAAATGAAAAAATTTGATCATTCTCTGTTAAAAGATCCCCGGTATTTCAGCGACGGAAGAATGGATGCCCACTCAGATCATACATATTATCGCTGTGAGGAAGAGAGAGAAGATGGGAAAACTTCTTTCCGTCACAGTCTGAATGGTCTCTGGAAGTTCCATTATGCACGGAATTATGCATCTGCTATCCCAGGCTTTGAGGAAGAAGCATATTCCTGTAAGGACTGGGAGGACATTTATGTGCCGGCACATATCCAAGATGGAAGGATATGATGCACCGCAGTATGCCAATGTCCAGTATCCGTGGGAAGGCCATGAAGAACTTCATCCGGGACAGATCCCGGAACGTTTTAACCCGGTGGCAAGCTATGTGAAATATTTCCATGTGCCGGAGAGCATGAAAGGAAAAAGAGTATTTGTCTCATTCCAGGGAGCAGAGAGCGGACTGGCTCTGTGGCTCAATGGAAAATTTGTGGGATACAGTGAAGATTCTTTTACTCCGTCAGAATTCGAGCTTACGGAATATCTGAAGGACGGCGAGAACAAGCTGGCGGCACAGGTGTTCAAATGGACAGCCAGCAGCTGGTGCGAGGATCAGGATTTTTACCGTTTTTCCGGAATTTACAGAGATGTTTATCTGTTTACGGTACCGGATGTCCATGTATATGATCTTAGGATCCGTGCCATTCCGGATGAAACTCTCAAAAAAGCCGAGCTTGAGATCGTGACCAGTACCTGGGGAAAAGGAAAAATGAAGCTTACACTTTCCGGAAAGGGAGAGATCCTTTTGCAGGAGGAAAGATCTCTGAACGGAGAGGATACCTGTACCTGGGAGATTCAGGATCCCCTTCTCTGGAGTGCAGAAGAGCCGAATCTCTATGATCTGGAGCTGGAGATCAGTGATGAAAGCGGAAAGCTCCAGGAGATCATCCCGGAGAAAGTCGGTTTCCGCCGTTTTGAAATGAAGGATGGTATCATGACCCTTAACGGAAAACGTATCGTATTCAAGGGTGTGAACCGCCATGAGTTCAGCTCTGTCACAGGAAGACATGTGTCCCGGGAGGAACTGCTCAAAGACATCGTGACCATGAAACAGAACAACATCAATGCGATCCGTACCTGTCATTATCCGGATGCATCTCCGATCTACCGTCTCTGTGATGAATATGGTATTTACATGATCGCAGAAAACAATCTGGAATCTCACGGAACCTGGGATATAGCAGAATTTACCGGAGATCACACGGATATCGTTCCGCACAACAAACCGGAATGGCTGGGCATGATGCTGGACCGTGTAAATTCCATGTATCAGCGTGACAAGAACCACCCGGCGATCCTGATCTGGTCCTGTGGAAATGAATCCTTTGGTGGAAAAGATATCTTTGAGATGTCTGAGTTCTACCACAAGAATGATCCTACAAGACTGGTACATTATGAGGGGGTTTTCCATGACCGCAGCTACAATGCCACCAGTGACATGGAAAGCCAGATGTATCCTTCCGTAGAAGCGATCCGGGAGTTCCTTGCAAAGGATGACAGCAAGCCGTTTATTTGCTGTGAGTATACCCATGCAATGGGAAATTCCTGCGGCGCAATGCATAAATATACAGATCTTACAGATACAGAACCGAAATATCAGGGTGGCTTTATCTGGGATTACATTGATCAGTCTATTTACAAAAAAGACCGTTACGGTAAAGAATTCCAGGCATACGGCGGAGACTTCGGTGAACGTCCTACAGATTATAATTTCAGTGGAAACGGTATCGCATACGGCGGAGACAGAGATGCTTCACCAAAGATGCAGGAGGTAAAATTCAACTACCAGAATATCACTGCGCAGGTAAGTGAGGATTCTGTTAAGATCATCAACAAAAATCTTTTTGTAAATACGGACACATTCCGATGTGAAGTAACTCTTGCAAAGAACGGTCATGTTCTCCGCACAGAGACACTGGATACAGCGGTGGAGCCTTTAAGCCAACAGACCTACAGACTTCCATTTGGAAAACAGCAGCGCCCGGGCGAATATATGGTAACCGTAGCCTTCCTTCTCAGAGAAAAAACACTTTGGGCAGAGGCAGGACATGAGGTTGCTTTCGGCCAGTATGTTTATCAGGTGGAAGGAACACCGGAAGCTCCTGCGTGTGGCGTGGAGCTTGTGAGAAGCCTTCATAACATCGGTGTCCGTGGGGAAAATTTCGAAGTGCTGTTCTCCGTTCTCAATGGTGGTCTGGTTTCGTATAAATATGCAGGAAGAGAAATGATCGAAGCGATTCCGAAGCCCAACTTCTGGAGAGCACCTACAGATAATGATTGCGGAAGTCTGATGCAGATGCGCTATGCACAGTGGAAGATCGCCAGCATGTACGCAAGTCATAAGGATTACCGAAAAGGCATGTATGGTCCGGCCAATGCTCCGGAGACAACGGTTCACGAAAACAGCGTGGAGGTTGCTTTTACCTACATACTGCCAACTACGCCTGCTAGTGAATGCCGTCTTGCCTATGAGGTAACCGGAGATGGAAGAGTAAAGACAACGCTGACCTATGATCCTGTAAAAGAGCTGGGCGATATGCCGGAGTTCGGAGTACTCTTTAAATTCAATGCAGATTATGATCATGTTCAGTGGTACGGCCTGGGACCGGCAGAGACTTATGCAGACCGGAAGCATGGCGCAAAGCTCGGCATTTATGAGAATCTCGTGACAGACAATATGGCACGCTATCTTGTGCCGCAGGAATGCGGAAACAAAGAGGAAGTACGCTGGGCAAAGATCACAGACAGAAAGGGTAGAGGAATGCTCTTTGAGATGGATAAAGAAAACGGCCCGATGATGTTCTCGGCACTTCCATATACTCCTCATGAAATGGAAAATGCCATGCATCCCTATGAGCTTCCGGCAATCCATTATACCGTTGTCCGTGCCGCAAAGGCGCAGATGGGTGTTGGAGGAGATGACAGCTGGGGTGCCCGCACCCATCCGGAATACCTTCTGGATACTAATGGAAAGATGAAATTTTCCTTTGCGTTCAAAGGCCTTTAAAATGTCATAAAATAACAGAACATAAAGTCAGAAAAAAGCTTCCGGCGACTGTCCGGAAGCTTTTTCATTTCATAATAATGCACAGAAAATAAACAGGTTGAAAAAAAACCTGTGGATATTTCATGAATGAAAAAAACTTGGATATGCACTTGTTTTTTCATGGTAAATAGTTTAGAATGATTACATAAGTGGTAGAAAGTGGTGAATAGTGGTAGCGAATGGGGATGAGTGGCAGAACACACCATTTGCACCCTGGAAGCACGAAGGGGAGAATCGTGTTTCACGAGAGTAGGTGGGTTTCATGTTCATGGGCGAGTATAATCATACGATCGACGCGAAGGGGCGTCTGATCATCCCTTCCAGGTTCAGGGAACTCTTAGGGGAAGAGTTCGTACTGACAAGAGGGTTGGATGGTTGCCTTTCTATTTATCCGATGGATGAATGGGTTGCTTTTGAAGAGAAACTCCGAGCATTACCACTTACAAATAAAGACGCAAGAACCTTTTCACGTTTCTTTGTAGCCGGAGCTACAACATGTCAGCTGGATAAGCAGGGAAGAATCCTGGTGCCGCAGACGCTGCGCCAGTTCGCTGGTCTGGATAAGGATGTGGTGCTTACGGGTAATCTGAACCGGATCGAGGTTTGGAGCAAAGAGAAGTGGAGCGAGAACTGCAATTATGATGATATGGACAGCATTGCGGAAAGCATGCAGAACATAGGAATCGTCATTTGAGCATAACGCAGGTAGAAATCCCACAGGAGACGGATATGGAATTTAAGCATAAATCTGTATTACTCAATGAGACCATTGACGGCTTAAGGGTAAAGCCGGATGGAATCTATGTGGATGGCACTTTAGGAGGAGCGGGACACGCCACAGAGGTGTGTAAGAAACTTTCTGCCAAGGGGAGATTTATTGGCATAGATCAAGACCAGGATGCGATAATTGCTGCGAGTGAACGGCTGTCAGCCTTTAATCAGGTGACAATCATTCGCAGCAATTATTGTTACATGGCAGATGAGCTGAGATCCCGTGGCATTGAGAAGGTGGACGGGATCCTGCTGGATTTAGGAGTGTCATCTTATCAGCTGGATAATGAAGAGAGAGGTTTTTCTTATCGGTACGATTCTCCTCTGGACATGCGAATGGACAGAAGACAGAGCCGTACAGCCGGTGATATTGTCAACGGCTATGAGGAACGGGAACTGTATCGTATTATCCGTGATTACGGCGAAGACAAATTCGCCAAAAATATAGCGAAACACATTGTGGCTGCCAGAGAGCAGGCACCGATCCGGACAACCGGAGAACTGACAGAGATCATACGGGGTGCGATCCCCATGAAAATACAGGCTACAGGAGGACATCCGGCCAAGAGGACTTTTCAGGCAATACGTATTGAGCTCAACCGGGAGCTTGACGTGCTCAGGGATTCCCTGGACGGCATGATCGATCTCCTGGATGACGGAGGAAGGATCTGTATCATTACATTCCATTCTCTGGAAGACAGGATTGTCAAGACCATTTTCCGAAAAAATGAAAATCCCTGTACCTGCCCGCCGGATTTTCCGGTCTGTGTATGCGGAAAGAAATCCAAGGGGAAGGTGATCACAAGGAAACCGATCTTACCGGGAAAAGAGGAAATGGAAGAGAATCCGAGATCCAAAAGTGCGAAGCTTCGTATTTTTGAACGGAAAATGTAGTTGAGAGATGGAAGGTAGGCAAATGGCGAAGACAGGAAGAGGGACTACAGCCAGAAGAAATCGAAATACCGTCAGGAACAGCAGAGAAATGTATGTTCAGGGAAATGCGGTAAAACGGTTGCAGGAAGTTCCTCAGAGGACTGATCTGCCCGAGATACAGGAAAGGCGACGGCTGGCTCAGAAAAGAAAACAGAAATCCGCAGTACCTGTGACACCGGCAAAACAGATGGTGAGCAGACAGGCACAGCGGAACCGGGAAAAGGCAATGGCCATGAACAAGGGGTTCGTTCTGTTTCTTACGGCAGTTTCCATCGCAGTACTTTTTACCTGTATCAATTATCTTCAGGTAAAATCCGAAATCACGGCGAGTATGAAAAATGTTGCAAATCTGGAATCTGAGCTTGCACAGCTGAAAGAAGATAACGATGCATATTACAGTCAGGTCACTTCTACAGTGGATATCAGCGAGATCAAGAAAAAAGCTATCGGCGAGCTTGGAATGAAATATCCTTCGGAGGATCAGATACAGACTTATACCACTGAAGGAAACAGTTATGTGAGACAGTATCAGGATGTGGACACACACAAGTAGCAGAAGTACAGTTTTTAAGCAGGTGATCGATTGAGTACAAGAAGGCGCAGGCCGGTAAAAAAAAATAAATTAACTAGTATGAAGAAAAAGACTGGGCAGTACTATTTTCCTTAGTATTGCTGGCTTTAGTCGGTTTGGTGGCAAGAATTACCTATATCAATGCCACCAGCGGAAGCAAATATCGAAAGCAGGTGCTGAGCCAGGCTCAGCAGAAATATGAAAATCAGACACTCCCGGCAAAAAGAGGAGATATCTATGACCGGAACGGAAATATCCTGGCAACCAGCAACAAGGTCTATAATGTGATCCTTGACTGTCTGGAGGTCAATAAGGATCAGGATTCCGTGGAGCCTACCATCAAGGCGCTTGTAGAAGTTCTGGGACTTGATGAAGATGAGATGCGGAAGCTTCTCACCGACAGCGGTACAAAGGAAAGTCAGTATCAGATCGTAAAGAAACAGATCTCCATGGACGACAAAAAAGCCTTCGAAAAATACGAAGATCCGGGAGACGACAGTGAACTGACTGCCACGCAGCTGAAAGAACGTTCCAAGATCACAGGTGTATGGTTTGAAGAAGATTATCTCAGATCTTATCCGTTTAATGAGACTGCCTGTGATACCGTTGGATTTACACTTTCCAGAGATGTGGCGGATGCCGGACTGGAAGGATATTACAATGCGACACTTACCGGCGTGGATGGAAGACAATACGGATACATCAACAACAATTCCGACGTAGAACAGACGATTATCGAACCGACGGATGGCAAAAGCATTGAGACCTCGCTGGATCTGGGACTTCAGCAGATCGTGGAAAAATACGTAAATACCTTTGAAGAAAAGATGGGAGCCAAAAATGTAGGCGTGATCATCGAGGATCCGAAAACAGGAGAGATCCTGGCAATGGATGGCGGTGACCGTTATGATCTGAATAACCCGAGAGATCTTTCAAACGTGTATTCCCAGAGTGAGATCGATGCCATGAACGATGAGGAGACCGTAGATGCGCTGAACGGAATGTGGAGTAATTTCTGCGTGACAGATGCCTACGAGCCGGGATCGGTTGTAAAGCCTATCGTTATGGGCTCCGCACTTGAAATGGGAGCGATTTCCGAGAGCGATAATTTTGTCTGTGACGGCGGACAGTCTTTTGGAGCGGAAGGTGCGACTACTTTCATCAAATGTGCGGTATGGCCGGATGCTCACGGGACAGAAGCTCTTTCCGATGTCATTGCCAATTCCTGCAACGATGGTATGATGCAGATCGCAGCAAAGATGGGAAAAGATAATTCCTTAAGACACAGAGCGTTTTCAATTTCGGAACAAGAACCGGTATCGATCTTCCCAATGAGGGAAGCGGTGTGATCCATACCAGCGATACCATGGGAGAAACGGAGCTTGCATGCTCTGCTTTCGGACAGGGATATACACTGACCATGATCCAGGAGATCAATGCAATGTGTTCTGTTATCAATGGAGGATACTACTATCAGCCTCATCTGGTGACGAAGATCAAGGACAGCAGCGCGGAATCGTAAAAACGATCTCTCCGACACTGATGAAGCAGACGATTTCCGAGAAGATATCTGCAGACATCCGTTCCTACATGGCAGCCAGTGTAGACCATGGTACCAGCCGTACCTCCAAGGTGCAGGGCTACAGCTCCGGTGGTAAAACCGGTACTGCCGAGAAGCTTCCGCGAGGCAATGGCAAGTATCTGGTATCTTTTATCGGATTTGCACCGGTAGATGATCCGGCACTTGTGATCTATGTAGTTGTGGATGAGCCGAAGGTAGATGATCAGGCAAGCAGTACGTACGCACAGTACATTGCACAGGGAATCCTTTCCGAAGCACTTCCGTATCTGAATGTACAGCCGGATGAGGCAGAGGATGGAGAAGTTCCGACTACAGAGCTGTGGGAACTTTTTAAGGGAATCAGCGATTCTGCAACAGGAACCGGCGCAGACGGGCAGAAGGAGGCAATTTCCGATGAGAATGTACCAAGTCCGCCGGAAGATGAGTCGGAGGACAGTGATACCGAAGATAATAACGATATGCAGAGCGAAGGTCTTACCAACGAGGAGGCCGGTCTGGAATAGATAAAAAGAATACCCTCTCAGGGGAACGTCATATATTACAGTGACTACCTCTGAGAGGGATTTTTTATGATCCGGACCATGGTTTATCACAGGAAAAAAATATGGGTGGTTTTTCTGATCTGCATAATGCTTCTTCTGGGACTTGTGGGAAGACTCTGGTATCTTATGAACGTCCGGGCAGAATATTATTCAAAAAAGGCGGAGAATCTTCATGAGAGGGAACGTGACATAAAAGCAGCCAGGGGAAAGATCCTGGACATCAGGGGAAATATTCTGGCAGATAACCGGACAGTCTGCACCGTATCGGTGATACACAGCCAGATCAAAGATTCGGAAAAAGTGATCCGGGTACTTTCCGGAGTATTGTCCGTGAAAGAAGAGGAAATCCGGAAAAAAGTTGAAAAAGTTTCTTCTATTGAAAGAATACAGACAAATGTGGAAAAAAGCATTGGAGACAGGATCCGGGAATATGACCTTGAGGGAGTGAAGGTAGATGAGGATTATCGGAGATATTATCCCTATGGATCTCTCGCTTCAAAAGTACTGGGATTTACCGGAGGCGATAATCAGGGGATCATTGGTCTTGAAGTGAAATACGATGAGATCCTGAAAGGAGAGCCCGGGAAGATCCTCACAGTTACGGATGCACGTGGTGTGGAGATCGACGGAACCGGAGAACGGAGGAAGGAACCGGTGTCAGGAAATACTCTGCGTACCAGTCTGGATGTTAATATCCAGGAATATGTGCAGCAGGCAGCCGGTAAAGTTATGGAAGAAAAACAGGCGGAGAGAGTATCCATACTACTTATGAACCCTCAGAACGGAGAAATCTATGCCTGTGTCAATGTGCCCGAATTTGATCTGAACGATCCGTTTACTCTGAATACAGAAGAAACAGCAGCAGAGGGAGAAAAAAAAGCAGGATCTTCTGAACCGGATGTGGAGAAATCCCTGCCTGAATGATACCTATGAACCTGGTTCGACTTTTAAGATCATCACTATGGCAGCGGGACTGGAAGAAGGTGTTGTGTCAACAGAGGATCGTTTTTTCTGTCCGGGCTATAAGGTGGTGGAGGACCGGCGGATCCACTGTGCAAAGAGAACAGGACATGGTGCGCAGAGTTTTGTAGAAGGCGCCCAGAACTCCTGCAACCCGGTATTTATTGAGGTGGGTCTGCGGCTTGGAGCAGACCGTTATTACAAATATTTTAAACAGTTCGGACTTTTAAAAAAAACAGGAATAGATCTTCCGGGAGAGGCAGGAACGATCATGCATAACCCCAAAAATATGGGAGAGGTGGAGCTTGCCACGGTATCCTTTGGCCAGTCGTTTCAGATCACACCGATCCAGCTTGCAACAACCGTCAGTGGGATCATCAATGGCGGAAACCGGATCACACCTCATTTTGGGATCAGCGTGGAAAGTGCGGACGGAACAAAGGTGCGGACACTGGAATATCCGGTGGAAAGCGGGATCGTGTCCGGTGAGACTTCCCGGACAGTACGTACGATCCTGGAAACTGTAGTTTCAGAAGGCTCCGGAAAAAATGCCGGGATCCAGGGGTTTTCCATTGGGGGAAAAACAGCTACCTCTCAGACACTGCCCAGAGGCTCCGGCAGATATATTCTTCATTCCTGGGGTTTGCCCCGGCAGAGGATCCGAAGGTCCTGGCTCTTTGTATCATCTATGCACCCCAGGGTATGTATTATGGTGGGATCATGCCGCACCGGTGGTACGCAGTATTTTTGAAAATGTACTTCCCTATCTTGGAATCAAGAGGACAGTTACGGAAACTCCATCCGGGGAAAACCGGGGCAGATGGGGTTGATTAATGAGGATAAAAGCCTTATACTGTTGAAGAAGTATAAAAAAACGAAAGAATTAGAGGTGTGAGGATGGAGTTTCATGTTGTGATCCCTGTGCTGATCTCATTTGCGATCAGCCTTGTATTAGGACCGATTGTTATCCCTTTTTTAAGAAGACTTAAAATGGGACAGACAGAGAGAGAGCTGGGTGTGCAGTCCCACCTGAAAAAGAACGGTACCCCTACTATGGGTGGAGTGATCTTTCTCATTGCAACAACTGTAACATCACTGTTTTATATCAGAGATTATCCGATGATCATCCCGGTACTTTTCCTGACACTGGGATTTGGACTGATCGGATTTCTGGATGATTATCTGAAGGTAGTTCCTGAAGCGTTCTGACGGACTTCTGCCATGGCAGAAAATGGCACTGCAGATCATTGTGACAGCTGTATTTGCTTTTTATCTTGTAAATTATTCCAACGTATCCCTGACTATGAAGATCCCGTTCTGGAGCGGACATTATCTGAACCTGGGATGGTTTGCGGTTCCGGTACTGTTCTTTGCGGTGATCGGTACAGTAAACGGAGTCAATTTTACGGATGGACTTGACGGACTGGCTTCCAGTGTTACCCTGATCGTGGCAGTATTCTTTACGGTGGTTTCCCTTGGAATGAACAGTGGTGTGGAACCGATCACCTGTGCAGTTGTGGGCAGTCTGATGGGATTCCTTCTGTTTAATGTATATCCTGCCAAGGTATTTATGGGGAGACACCGGTTCTCTGGCAATTTGGGGTGGGCTTTGTGGCTGGTGTGGCTTATGCCATGCAGATGCCGCTGTTTATCATCCTGGTCGGACTGATCTACCTTGTGGAGGTATTGTCTGTTATGCTCCAGGTATCCTATTTCAAGGCAACACACGGAAAAAGAATTTTCAAGATGGCGCCTATCCACCATCATTTTGAGCTTTGTGGGTGGTCCGAGACACGAGTTGTTGCAGTGTTCTCTGTTGTAACTGCTATTATGTGCCTGATCGCTCTCCTGGCATTATAAGGAGGAACAGAAAAATGGATTTAAAAGGAAAAAAAGTTCTCGTTTTCGGAGCCGGAAAAAGCGGCATTGGAGCAGCTGATCTGCTTGGAAGTGCAGGAGCACAGCCGGTGATCTATGACGGAAACGCAGATCTTGATAAAGAGGCAGTTTTACATAAAACAAACGGAAAATACACCCCGGAGATCTGGGCCGGAGATTTTCCGGAGAGAGCGCTGGACAGTCTTGATCTTGTAGTGCTAAGTCCGGGAGTTCCCACAGACCTGCCGCTGGTAAAGAGCTTCTATGAAAAGGGCCTTCCGGTATGGAGCGAGGTGGAGCTTGCCTACCGTACAGGCAAGGGAGAGGTTCTTGCGATCACAGGAACCAACGGTAAGACAACAACAACAGCACTTCTCGGAAAGATCATGGGAGATGCCCGTGAATCTGTATTTGTTGTAGGAAATATCGGAACTGCATATACATCCAAATCATTGGAGATGAGGGAGGATTCCGTAACTGTTGCGGAGATCAGCAGCTTTCAGCTGGAGACTATTGACCAGTTCCGCCCGAAGGTAAGCGCGATCCTCAACATCACAGAGGACCATCTGAACCGTCATCATACCATGGAGGAATACATCCGTGTAAAAGAGCTGATCACCAAAAATCAGGGACCGGAAGATGTATGTGTTCTGAATTACGAGGATGAGGTCCTTCGTAAATTCGGTGAAAATATCGTTCCGAAGGTGGTATATTTCTCAAGTCTTCGCAAACTGGATCGGGGAATCTATCTGGACGGAGACCAGATCATTCTCAAAACAGAAAAAGAAGAGATCCCGATCGTAAAAACCGGAGAGCTTAAGATCCTGGGACGTCATAATCACGAGAATGTAATGGCAGCAGCAGCCATGGCATATTATGCGGGCGTTTCTGTGGAGAGTATCCGCAAGAGTGTCTGTGAGTTTGTGGCAGTTCCACACAGGATCGAGTATGTGACAGAGAAAAACGGTGTTGCATATTACAACGATTCCAAGGGAACCAATCCGGATGCGGCCATCAAGGGGATTCAGGCAATGAACCGTCCGACTCTTCTGATCGGCGGTGGCTATGACAAGGAATCCAGCTATGATGAGTGGATAGAATCCTTCGACGGAAAAGTCCGTTATCTTGTTCTCATCGGTCAGACGAAAGAGAAGATCAAAGCAGCAGCAGAACGTCTTGGATTTACAGATATCATCCTCTGCGAGGATCTGAAGGAAGCTGTCCGGGTCTGTGCGGAAAAAGCCAATCCCGGAGATGCAGTTCTGCTTTCACCGGCATGTGCGAGCTGGGGACAGTTTGATAATTATGAGCAGCGCGGTGACATGTTCAAGGAATACGTGAAAGCACTGTAATAATCCGAAAAATACATACATAAGCTGAAATAAAGACCACTGTGGAGGCCATGCATGAAGGCAGGACAGAAACAGACCGGAAAGACAGATACCGTTCTCTGGGTACTGGTTCTGATTCTGGTGGTATTGGGACTCGGGGCGCTTTTTTCGGCAAGTGAATATAATGGCAGAGTACGTTTCCACGACTCTGCCTATTATTTTAAGAAGCAGCTCTTTGCCACGGCACTGGGGCTGCTTGTTATGTATCTGGCATCACGGGTAGATTACCGGCTGTCTGTAAAGCTGGCGCCGGCTGCCTATATTTTTTCGCTTTTTCTGTCTGCTGCAGTCCTGCTTTTCGGACAGGAGATCAATGGATCGAAAAGGTGGTTGAACCTGGGGCCGCTTTCCTTTCAGCCGTCGGAGTTTTCCAAGGTGGCAGTGATATTGTTTCTGGTGTGGCAGATCAGCAATACAAAAAGCAAAACAACCGGATTCTGGTTTATCCGCAGGACTATGATGACTTTGCTTCCGGTAGCAGGTCTGGTGGGCTCCAATAACTTAAGCACAGCGGTGATCATTCTGGGAATCGGTGTGCTGCTGATCTTTGTGGCCAATCCCAGGTATCTACAGTTTCTCGCGCTTGGAGGTGCGGGGATAGGATTTATTGCGGTTTTTCTTGCCGCGGAGAGTTATCGTCTGGAACGCCTGGCAATCTGGCGGGATCCGGAAAAATATGAAAAAGGATTTCAGACCATACAGGGCCTGTATGCGATCGGAAGCGGAGGGATCTTCGGCAAGGGGTTCGGGAACAGTCTGCAGAAGCTGGGATTTGTCCCGGAAGCCAGAATGATATGATATTTTCTATTGTGTGTGAGGAAACGGGGATACTGGGAGCCTTTCTGACACTTTTTCTGTTTGGTATTCTGATCTGGAGGCTTTGTATTCTGGCATTAAACTGCCGGGATCTGCAGGGAACGCTGCTGTGCGCCGGGATCATGGCACATATGGCGATCCAGGTAGTACTGAATGTTGCAGTAGTAACGAATACGATTCCCAACACTGGGATCACTCTGCCCTTTGTAAGCTATGGCGGAACTTCTGTTGTTTTTCTTCTGGGGGAAATGGGGCTGGCCTTAAGTGTCAGCAGTCACAGACATGGAAGAATCACATAGAATAACAAGTAAGAGGCCCTTTTAGGAGTGGAATACTTGAATGAGATCGATGAGATCATCGTGACCGGAGGCAGGCCGCTACATGGAAGCGTTCGGATCCAGGGGTCAAAAAATGCGGCACTTCCGGTTATGGCAGCAGCACTCTTAAGCACCGGGACCAGTGTACTGCGGGGATGCCCGAGAATCAGTGATGTATATTTGATGGAAAAGATCCTGAAATATCTGGGGGCAGAAACCTGGTGGGAAGGTCAAGATCTTTATCTGGACTGCAGCCATGCGGACGGCACCATGATACCGGAGTGTTATTCCGGAAAAATGCGTTCTTCCGTGATCTTAATGGGAGCAATGCTGGGGCGGAGCAAAAAGGCACAGACAGGATATCCCGGAGGCTGTGTGATCGGGAAGCGGCCGGTGGATCTTCATATCCAGGTTTTGCGCCGCCTTGGGGCAGCTGTGGTGGAAAACGGCGGGATGATCCGGGCATCCTGTGGAAAACTCCGAGGCGCAGAGATGTTTTTTCAAAAAAGAAGTGTAGGCGCTACAGAACAGGGCATTCTGGCAGCGGTCCTTGCAGAGGGGAAAACAGTCCTTAACGGCTGCGCCTGTGAACCGGAAATTTATTGGCTTTGCCATTATCTTACCGGAATGGGGGCAAAGATCCGGATTCGTGAAAATGGCTGTATCTGTATTGAAGGGGTGGAGAAGCTTGAAGCTGGCGATGGCTGCATTCCACCAGACCGTATTGTCGCCGGAACCTATCTCATGGCAGCGGCGGCAACCAGAGGAGAGATCATCCTGGAAAATCCGCCTCTGGAGGAAATGGATGGAATCCTGGACGTATATCGGAAAATGGGTGGACAATGCCGCAGGGTAGGTGGTAAACTAATAGTCAACGGAAAAAATGCAGGTTTTCCCCTGGAGCTTCTGGAAACAGAAGTTTATCCGGGATTTCCTACAGACCTGCAGTCTCCTGCGATGGCTGTACTGGCCACGATCCCGGGAGTGAGCAGGATCCGCGAGAAGATTTTTGAAGACAGATATAAAACAGCTTTCATGGCTCTGTAAAATGGGAGCACAGATCCAGATCCGGGATGGAGTTGCTGTGATATACGGAGGGCAGCCCCTGACTGGTTGTACTGTGGAAGCAGAGGAACTTCGCGGTGGTGCGGCACTTGTGATCGCAGCACTTGCCGCGCAGGGGATTACCAGGATCCGGGGCTGTTGTTTCATAGAAAGAGGCTATGAACATATCTGTGAGGATCTGACCGCACTGGGCGGTCTGCTGATAAAGGACAGAGGAACTTTATGAAAACATCAAAAAAAAAAGCCACTGAAAGCAGTTGGCGGACTTCTTGTCATGCTGCTGGCAGGAATTATTTTCTTTTTTACGTATTATCAGGTAGATGAAGTGCAGGTGATGGGCAGCAACCATTATTCTGAAAAACAAATCAGGAAGATGGTGCTTAGGGGGCCGCTGGCATCCAATTCTGTTCTTGCACCGCTTCTTTATACTAAGCAGAACACAAAGGATGTTCCCTTTATAGAAGGCTATACCGTGACAAGGCTGAACCGGCACACCATCTGTGTCAGTGTGAAGGAGAAGGATATCGTTGGCTGTATCCCTTATCTGGACAGTTATATTTATTTTGACAGAAACGGTATTTTTGTGGAAGGATCCACGGAACGTAACGAAAAAATCCCGTTTTTTGACGGGATCAAAGTCAAAAAAGTGATCCAGAACGAGAAACTCCCCATCAAGGATGAAACGGTGATGAACACGGCAGTTGCTCTTTCTACTATTTTGCAAAAAATGATAAGGTTCCGGATCACATTGAATTTGAAGACGACGGACAGATCAGTCTTGTTTACGGGGATATCACAGTTAAACTTGGAAAGGATGAATATCTGGAAGACAAAATGACCAGAGTTCTGGCTATCCTTCCGATGATTTCCGAAAAAAAAGGAATTCTCCATGCAGAAAATGTAAATGATAATTCCAAGAACATTACCCTGGAGCAGGAACAGGATGAGAGCCAGACTTCCGCAGAAAACTGGACCGGAGGCTATGATGAGGAAGGAAATTACACCGGAGAAGGCGAATACGACGAAAATGGCAACTATGTAGGACCGAAACCGCAGACGGATCTGGAGTATGCGCAGGAAAACTGGGTAGGTGGCTATGATGAAGAGGGAGATTACACAGGCAGTGGTGAGTACGATGCCAACATGACCTATGTAGGCGAAGCCCCACAGAAGAAACCATGACAGAAAAAGGAAACTGGAAGGGCGGTTACCGGGAAGACGGAGGCTATGACGGAGTCAGTGAATATGACCGTGATGGCAATTATGTAGGCACTCTGGAGGATTATCAGGCTTCGGCAGAAGGCTCCGGAGACGGAACAGACTCCGAAGATCCAGATGCTCAGAGTACGGATACCGAAGATACAGAAAATGAAGAAGACTCTTCAGACAGCAGTACGGACAGCACCGAGGAAGAGGCTGCTTACAGCAGTGATCAGGAAGAAGGAGCTGAGGATTATGATGAAAATTCGTACAGCGATTCAGTGATGAGTCCGATTATGAGTAAAGATAAAAAAGCTTTCTTAATATATAGTACCGGTATTTGGACATTTTGCCAGAGATTGTTTTGTAAATGTTTCGGTTAATAGAAACAGTGCCGAAATTTAGTGAAAAAAGTATAAAAAAACAAAATTAATGGTTGATTAATTACCGAAAAAAATATATGATATAACTATGTGTATATGTAGCTTGGAATAGATTATTACACTGAATCGGATATCAGGTAGAAATAAAGGAGGAAGTACATTGTTAGAGATAATGAACGAATGAGGCTGAGTCTCTGCGAAAATTATTGTAATTGGAGTAGGCGGCGCAGGTAATAATGCGGTAAACAGAATGGTGGAAGAGGCCATTGGCGGAGTTGAGTTTGTAGGTGTTAATACCGATAAACAGGCTCTGACACTGTGTAAAGCTCCGACTGTACTTCAGATTGGTGAGAAAATTACGAAAGGTCTCGGCGCCGGTGCACAGCCGGAGGTTGGACAGAAGGCAGCTGAGGAGAGCATTGAGGAAGTTAAGAAGATCATCGAGGGAGCGGACATGGTGTTCGTTACCTGTGGTATGGGTGGCGGAACCGGAACCGGAGCTGCTCCTGTAATCGCCGGGTGCGGCAAAAGAG
>ENA-OQCR01000055-OQCR01000055.1-human-gut-metagenome-genome-assembly--contig:-NODE-55-length-16215-cov-1.628854_pt1 | contig 16215 bp, 7 predicted proteins | sample MGYA00242763_ERZ504589 | MGnify/ENA primary metagenome ERZ504589 (study PRJEB26092, sample SAMD00036321) | human gut metagenome | host: Homo sapiens | study: EMG produced TPA metagenomics assembly of the...
AAACGGCATGTCAAGCACTGTAGCTGTTTTTGGGCGCGGGTTGTTTTCTTCTCGCGCCTTTTTTGTTTTTGTTGTGTTCAGCGTGTCTTCTCACTTTCGATGATATACTGGGATTGTTCACACAAAGGAGGTTGGAAATGCCAAACCAAACAACAATCCTCGCCCAACACGGCCTAATAAAAGCCGACACAGCCACTTGGACAGACTGGCAAACCATCGACAGTCATCGAGACAAACGATTCAGCTTCCCACTCGAATGGAAGCAAATCCAACAAATCCTCACCGACCACCCAACCCTTCGCCCATACCTCTACCTCTCCACCGGATTAGATGGACTTGTCCTATTGGACGTTGAGACAGGAGAAACAGCAAACGCGCAACCCCTCATATTCGACACCCTCTCAAACAAGAACAACACCATGTTCCAAATGGTCGAACAATACATTCGCAGATGGAACGAAACCACACCCACAAAAACCCTCATACAACAAGGCAGAACAGACGAAGCCAAACAGCAGATAGACCACGCCACCGCACTGGCGCCAACAGCCCTAATGGAACTCATCTACCAGCTCGTCCCATGGAAAGAACTGAACGACAGGCAATACCAGCGCATGACGGCATTGAACGTCAGAAAGAACGAGGAATACCCATCACGCCAATTCGACAGGCACCTCGTCAAGCTACTCCAGCAGACCAAGCCCTGCATTGGGGGAGAGGGTGCTTTGGAGAAGACGTTCGACAAGCCTATAACAGTGTACAGGGGTGAAATCGACAAGAGCGTGCATATGGGGTTAAGCTGGACGAGCAATCTCGAAGTCGCGGAAAAGTTCGCGGGCAGATTCGGTAGGCAGGGCACTATCTGGAAGACAGTGCTAGAACCCGAGAAAATACTTGCGGCTTACGCGGACGATGGTGAGCATGAAGTGCTCGCCATCGTCTCAGAAAATACCGTAAATAATGTTCGCGAATTCAGTTAGACCTGTATCCTTAACTTCTAGTTGCAGGGGGTGTAATATGTGCTGTTGCCTGAGAATCGAATGTCGCGCAGAGCTTGGTGTATCCAGAATTAGAGGAACTATTATTCTGGTTCTGGCTTTGCTGTGGCGCAGACTGTTGGGTCTGGGCATGTTGCGTCGGAGCGCTGTAGGTGCTGGTGCCACTGTTCGTACGATTGTAGTTCGTGTTCGAGTAGGTTTGGGCTTGGGCTTGCGACTGCTGTTGTGCGGCTTGGCGTGCGGCTTCCTCGGCTTTGGCTTCCGCGTCGGCTTGTTCTTTCGCAGTCTTGGAGTCGTTTACGCTTTTGACAGCCTTGGACACGGCGTCTTTCTGCGCGTTCAGGGTTTTCACGTCAGACTTCTTGTCGTCAACGGTTTTCTTTGCCGTGTCGATGGCGGTTTTCAAGCTTTCACGGGTCTTGTTGTCCTGCACCTTGCCTTCGGAATCCTTGTATAGAGTTTCCGCATCACTGATGGTCTTGTCGAGCGTGGACCTCGCATCCTTGACCTGCTTGTCCGTCTTGGACTTGTTCACCTTTCTCATGGCCTTGTTGATGGCGTCGATGGAATCATCGGCCTTGGCGATGTCGTCAACAACGCTGGCCTTGGCTTTGGATGCGCTCCACAGGTTCCACTTAGTGGCATGCGATGTGGTCGGAACGCCTTTCAGGGCTTCTCCCGTCTTGATGCTTTTCGTCAAGGAGTCCAACATGGTCTTGTCAAGCACGTCCGTTTCCTTCGTGGCCTTGACGAGCGTCCGTGCTTCCGCAAGTGTCTTTACCAGCTTCGAGTCAGCCTCCTTGGCTGACTCAAGCTGGGACTCATAGGAATCGTATGTTGTATTGGACGCATACGCGTAGCCACCGCCCACGCCGGCAAGGACAACAACCGCCGCGATAGTACTGACAATAATCGTCTTCTTGGCGGGCTTCTTGGCGTTTCCCTCGTCGTTTTCGTTTGGGTTGAGGATGGTGGTTTCCTGCGTCTCCTCAAGGTTTTGGTTCTTTTCCATTTTTGTTTTGCTCCTTGGTTCTTATGTTCGATTCTCCCATGTGGGGTAGGCGAACACTACTCTTTAATGTGGACAAATCCACTATAACACGAGAATCGGCATGTCGCAACAAAAGATATGCTATACAGCCCAAAAACAAGAGACAGTAGCAATACGGCAGTCTTCCAATCCTAGCAATACCAGCGTCTACGCCGCTGATATACGTTTGGTTCATCCCAATCCTCATCCATCATGCCGCTGTTGTAAGTGTTAACGGCGATGCTCAGTGAGTCACGGATTCGGGTTTTATTCCCGTAATCCGTATACCAATCGTCCTCAATCCACCGCCAATCCTCCCACCGACGTGCCGGAATATGCGGATTCCTCTTCCGTGAATACGCGTATTTTGCGACTTCGACATACTCCCAGTGAAACCGTCCGCAATCATAAGTGTGACTGAAACCGCGTGAACGGGCCTCGTCCTCGATAAGCGCATATGGTCTGTCCTTGAATGTTCTCGACATCATCGCCTCGTTTCGTGTTCTTGGATTAAATGGTACCGGTAGCGGATAGGTAAACGAAAAAACATATCCTCTTTCTATAAGAAAATTCCGTTTTTCCGAAGGTTGATTGTAGAAAACCTGATATATGTGGAAACAACAATACAAACCTCTAGAGGAGTTAGTCTATGGGTAATCCATTGAGTAAAACTTCCCGGAAAGTCAAGGACTCCATTCTTAAACGGGTGGGGAAGGCCGCTGTCGCACTGGTTGCGGCGACGGCTACCTTGGCTTCTGGAGTGATAACGACCGGTAGTGCGCTTGCCGCCACGACTGACGGCCCCGGCTACTGGTTCAATGCGACGCGTTCTGGGAGTTGGTGGTTGGTACTCACGGTAGTTCTCTTGGTCCGCAACGTTATGAGAACGGTAATCCGGTGTATTGTGTTGAGGCCGGTGAACCTGTTACTAATACCGGTACTTGGTATAAGGCTACAGACGTGAACCACAAAGTTGGCGCATGGCTAATCGAAAAGCATAAGGGTGATTTCAACGATTTTACTCAGGCTTCGGTTGCTTATGCGATTCATGAGCATCTTAGCCAAGGCAGTAGCCATTTCCGTCAGCTGGTAGCGGCTGGTTTGGAAGGTGCGGATATCAATGCCGTCGCTTCCAATGCGGCGAATCTTTGGAATGATGCATATAACACTCTTCCCGCTAACCTTAATGCCGCCTATGCCTATACCTCTGGCAAGCGTACCGGAACTGTTGACCCCGGCGTTAAGAACTCTAGCGGACAGTACATTGCTGGCATTCAGTACACTGCGACGTTGAACGGCCCGGCGAAATTCGACCAGACCGGAACCAATACAATCAGTGGTACGACCACCGGTCAGGCAATGCATATTCCGTGGACGGCAACCGGCAACGGAAAAGTAACAGGCCATGTTTCGATTAATGTTCCCACTGCCGCCGTTCTAAATTCCCCCGGTCAGGATATGATGCGGCCTTCCGACCCTGAGAATCAGACTGCTGATGTTCAGTTCTCTGTGTCGCGTGATTTTCAGCCGACCGTCAGTACCAGCGTCAGTAAGAAACAGTTGACCCGTGGCTCCCCGGTCGAAGACCGTGTGACCTCCGGTGTCGCTTCCTCCGACGACGAGTGGGCAGACGGTGTTCCCGTCAAATTCAAGGGCTACTATTTCGTCGGTGACTCCAAGCATATTCTTCAAACCATCAAGAAGAACAATGGTGAGAATCCGACCAACTATTTGAAGCGTCTGCGTGAAACCGATGGCATCCGTCAGGTTGCCGCAGCAACCACCAGCTTCACCAAGAGCGGTCAGACCAACACCGTCAAGGCGAAGGCCGCTACCGGTGCCATCGACTATGACAGTGTGAACGGTTTGGACGATTATCAGGTGTCCGACGAGGACGCTGGACTGTTCGGAACATGGGTTTGGGTTGAAGTCAAGGCAGACCAGTCCCAGCAGGATTACATCAAAGGCGATTACATCGATGAGTTTGGTAAGACTCAGGAAACGTCCGTGAGTGTTCTGCCGCCGAACCACGACTCCACCGTGTTGGAGCAGGAGTCCGGCATGAACAAGGACATCCTTGATGAAATCAACATCAGCCGTCTGCCGTCCGATTACGGTAAGTTCACCGGTGATACGAACTATGGTTTCGGTGCTGATGCGAAGGCCAAGATTCGTGTCTGGTGGGCTGGTTCCGGAACCGGCAACAAGGATGAGGATGAGAAGTACGTTCCGACCACCGAAGAGGAGCCTACTCAGGATGCCAACCACAAGCTGGTTGGCGAATGGGAGGTTCCGGCCATGAACGGCAAGTACAAGGTCGGCGGCGGTAAAATCGTTCTCTATCCGAGCGATGGCAGCGACGCCAAGACCGTTGCCACTGATGTAAACATCAAGGTCACGGACAAGGCCCATTGCGGCTACTACGTGTTCATCTACGACTTCCCCGGCTCCGACCGTGCGGAAGGATTCAAGAGCGCGTACAACAATCCGTGGGAACGTTCCTTCGTCACTCAGGACGCGCAACCCGTCACATTGACCACCAACGTGAACAAGACCACCGTCACCCAAGGTGAGAAGTTCTACGATACCGCGACCATCTCCGGTCTGGTTCCGCGTGGCTCCTATGTCACCTTCACCGCGTATGACGCCGTGTCCGGCGAGCCGGACGTGTCCACCAACAAGCTATTGGACAACACTCGCGTGAACGTCACCAACGACCAAGCCGACCATTCCGACACCACCCAGTTCGAGGTGAAGTCCCCGGAAATCAGCACCAACAAGATTGGTAAGGTCTACTGGGTTGCGAAACTCTACAATGCCAAAGGAAAGGCTCTCGCGGGTCACGCCATCGGCTTGGAGAACGAGACCATCGAAGTGGTAGGCCCGTCCCTCACCACCAAGACCAGCGCACAGCAGACCTATGTCGGTCGTCCGTTCCACGACACCGCCGTCATCAACAACAAGATTGATGCTGGCGCGTATCTGACGTTCACCGCCTATGACGCGGTTTCCGGCAAGCCGGATACGAATGCCGCGAAACTGCTTGACAACAAGCGTGTGGACATTCCAGCCGACAAGATTGCATCTTCCGGCGCTGGCAAGAGCTTCACCGTTGATTCCCCCGGACGTGACCGCCACCAAGGCCGGTATCGTCTACTGGAAGGCGACGCTCTACAACAAGGGCGGAATGGAACTTGCCACCCACGAGCTGGGTGCCACCGGCGAAAGCGTTCTTATCAAGAACCCGTCCATCACCACCAAGGTCAGCAAGGAACAGGTCTCCATCAACGAGGAGTTCACCGATACCGCCACCATCAACGGTGAAATCGAATCCGGCGATTACGTCACCTTCGACGCCTACGCTCCGGTTGACGGCGCTCCGAACGCCCAAGGTGCCAAACTGCTCGACTCCGAGCGTGTGAACATTCCGGCCAAGGATGTCACCGCAAGCCAGAACGGACAGGCCATCAACGTCACCAGCCCGAAGACCCACGCCACCGAAGGCGGAAACGTGTACTGGAAGGCCACCCTGCACCGTGCCAACGGCACCGTGCTCGCCACCCACGATTTGGGTGTTGGCGGTGAGACCGTTCAGGTCAAGTATCCGACCATCACCACGCACGTGTCCTCCACGAGCGTGGGCGTCGGAGAGGACTTCTACGACACCGCCGACATCAAGGGTGTCGTCCACGTGGGTGACTTCGTGGTGTTCCGCGCCTACGATGCGGTCGGTGAGAAGCCTGACACCAACGCCAGCCTTCTGCTGAAAGACCAGAAGGTCAACATCACTGCGGCTCAGGCCAAGGATTCCGCTCAGGACAAGACCGTGACCGTCAAGTCCAAGACCGTCAACACCATGAACGGTGGAAACGTGTATTGGAAGGCAACCCTGTACGACAAGCAGGGACGCCAGCTTGCCACCCACGACCTTGGACTTCCGGAAGAAACCGTCACGGTTCGTCCTCCGACCATCACCACCCAAGTGACCAAGGGCAAGGTCAAGCCGAGCGAGAGTTCGCTGATAAGGCGACCATCTCCGGTAAGGTGCTCAAAGGTTCCTACGTCACGTTCACCGCTTACGACGCGGTATCCGGCGACCCGGATGCCAATGCTCCTAAGCTGTTGGACAACGTGCGCGTGAACATCAAGGACTCCGATGCGGAAGCTTCCGCGTCCAAGAAGTTCACTGTCACCAGCCCTACCACCCACACCGATAACTCCGGTTCCGTGTACTGGGTTGCTACCCTGTGGTCTCCGCAAGGCAAGCAGTTGGCTTCCCACGATTTGGGTCTGCCGTCCGAAACCGTTCAGGTGAATCCGGGTGGTATCGTCACGTCCAACGCGCAGAAGATGGGTGCGACCGGCGAGCAGCTGTACGATGAAATCACTGTTTACGATGAGACCAGTGAGGCCGAGTCCGCTGATGGTCAGGTTCACGAGGGTGAAGGCAACAGCAATCCGACCGGCGTCATTGGTCGTATTCCGCAAGGCTCCACCGTCACCGTGGAAATGTACCGTCAGGCCGAAGAGGATGACGGCGACCAAGGCTTGTTCAAGATTGCCGAGAAGACCGTCACCATCGACACCAACAAGTTCACCGCAATCAAGGCCGGTCAGGAAGGCAACCGTCCGGGCAAGCTGACTTTCAAGGTCACTGACCCGAGCTTCAAGACCACCAAGGCTGGCATGATTTACTGGAAGGCCACGTTGAAGACCCCGCAGGGCGGCGTGCTCGACCAGCATATCTACGGTGAAAAGGGTTCCGACCACAAGACCGGTTACAAGAGTTACGAACGCACCCCGGTGCAGAAGTTCTCCACCACCGTGTCCAAGAAGTGGCTGAGCGACGCGAACGGCAATTACGAGGACAAGACCACGCAAATCTACGACGTGCTCCACCAAACCTCGTATGAGCAGTTCGACGGCGAATCCATCGACGGGGACACCTACACCACCGGCAAGACCGCCCAAACACCGAACGGTGCCAAAGTCCAGTTTGAAATCTGGGCCAAGGACGGCGCGAACGCTGGCAAGATGGTCAAGCAGTACAATGCCGAAGACCTCCCGAAGGTTCGTGAACTCGCCAAGAGCGAAGACCCGGACAAGAACCATCCGTATGTGGGTACCGATGGTCTGGACAACTACCAGAACGTCAAATCCTCCACGTTCCCGATTCCGTCCGACTGGTCTGCGAACAAGTACTACTACCGTGTGAAGATTACCGTCCCGTCCACCACTCCGGGCGCTGGAACCGACCCTGCCGACAACAATCGTGATGTTGTCTGGTATGGCGGCGATGACGAGTCCGAAGAGTTCGATGTGATTCACATGGACACCAAGAGCACCGAACCGTTGTGGCTCGACAGCATGAACGTGTCCGACGAAATCACGTTGAAGGGCAACATTCCGGCTGGCTCCCAGTACGAGGCCGAATTGTGGCGCACAAGCAAGGATGGCAACGTTCGTAAGGACGCGGCCACCAAGCAGGATGATTCCGACCATAATGGCATCGCTTCCGAAAAGGTCGCCACTACCGGTCGCGTGGATATTCCATCCAAGGCCATCGGCGCCCACCTCAATGGTGTCACCTTCCGCTCCAAGAGCGTGAAGAATCCGGGTGTCGGCTCCTACATCTGGCGTGTGAAGATTTACACTCCGGAAATGCCTCACAAGGATGGCAACGGCGTGGGCACTGGTGGAGACACCAGCATGAACCCGGCGTTCGGTGTCATCACCAAGGAGTGGATGACCGCCGCAAAGGCGACCACTCAGGCCGATGACACACAGGCTGGCGACTACTGGCAGAACGCCACCGCCAAGCAGAAGGGCAATGGTGACGGCTACGCCGACCGTTGGCTCCTGTTCGACGGCAAGAACATCGCATCCGAGAAGTTCGAGGTCGTGAAGCTGACCACGAACGTGACCGGAACCCCGAACATCCACACCAGCGAAGGCGAGCATTACGTCGATGTCACCAACGGCAACGATGTGAACGATAAGCTCACCATCACCGGTATATGCTCAAGGACTACAAGGTCGCGTTCAAGCTGTACAAGCAAGCCGAGAATCAGACCGCAGACAAGGACACCGTCGTCAAGACCCTTGACCCGGTTGCCCTGACCGAAGCTCAGAAGACCCTCGACTCCGCTTCCGTGCATCTGACCGACCCCGCCGACTACTACTGGCAGTGGGTGTTCACCAAGCCGGACGGCACCGCCTTCCAGCCTGACAACATCAACCCGGCAGTCTCCGACAAGCGCATCAAGGACGAATCCTTCCACGCAGTCCGCGTGACCACCAGCACCTACAAGTGGGCTTCCAAGAACGGTACCGTTCAGGATGTCGCACGACTCGAAGGCCACCTGCCTGAGAACGCGACGCTCACCTTCGAGATGCATGATTACGCAACCGGCAAGAAGGTCGCCTCCACCAAGTCCGCCACCCTCAAGGAACTGGGCTTCAACAAGTCCAGCATCGACCAGCAGTTGACCAGCCCGAGCCTCAAGGTTCCGGACGCAATCGACTACTACTGGGTTGAGGTTCTGAACCTGCCGAAGGATGACCAGAACACTCCGTTGCACACCGGCAAGGAAAAGGTCAAGAACGAGTCCTTCCGCTCCATCGAAGCGCAGACCGATATCGCCACCGAACGTTACGTGGGCACTGTGGTCAAGGACCACGCCGACCTGACCAACGTGAAGTGGAAGCAGTCCGGCGACATCCGCGACGATTTGACCCAAGGATTGGACGCACGTTGGTTCCTGTACAAGCAGGGAGACGGCGATGCGAAGACCGATAAGAAGATTTTCACCGGCGACTACGTACATCTGACCAGCGGACAGACCGAAGCCTACGGCCCCGAACACAAGATGGACGAGGTGGGCGACTACTACTGGGTCATCGAAATCAGCGACCCGAGCACGAACCACAAGGTCGTCAAGCTGGGAACCCAGCGCGACCCGCGTGAATCGTTCCGCATCGTTGAGGCTTCCTCCGAAGCTCAGGTGGCACAGCAGGTCAACAAGCCGACCAAGGACACCGTGACCATCACCGGACATCCGGCGGAGGGTACTCTGGTTTCTTGGAACCTGTACAAGACCAATACTGCCGACGACGACGATTATCTGATTGACAAGACCGAGCAGCAGCAGGGCGAGAGCGAAGGCTCCGACGATACTGACGCCGATGCCGAACCTCAATCCGATAACGGCGAAGCCTCCGACAGCATGCTCGTCGCAAGCTATCAGACCCCGGCTGATGGCGCTCACCTCATCACCGCCGAGGAAGCCGCCGAAGCGTTGAAGAACGGCAAGGTGACAGTGGAAAGCCCCGAGTACACTCCGACCAAGGTTGGCGAATACTACTGGGTGTTCAGTCTGACCAGTCCGACGAAGAACCTCGCCGGTGACGGACAGCCGAACAAGCCGCAGAACGATAAGGACACCAGCCATCTGGAGTCCGAGGACTTCTTCACCGACCGCGCCCATGTGGCCGATGAGACCGTCCAGATTATCGACGCGACCACCAAGACCAAACCGCTGGGACACGTCGGGGAGAAGTTCCATGACACCGTGCTCCTTCAAGGACGCGTGCCGGAAGGCTCTCAGGCGGACGCCACCCTCTACCGTCAGGTGGACGGCGATGATTCCAGCAAGGATGAGGAGGTTCTGACCACGAAGCGCACTACGCTCTCCGAAGGTCAGGCGTTCGCGGACTTGGAGGATGTGACCGTTGACAAGGTTGGCGTGTACTACTGGCGTGAGCACGTATACGTGCCGACCAAGCACACCACTTCGGCCGACCACGACAAGAAGGTGGAAGTCGAGAAGACCCCGACCATCACCGGAAAGCCTCGCGTAAGCAACGAGACCGTCAACGTGGTCAACGTGACCACCACCACCCACCGTCTGGAAGAATCCGGCACCAAGCTTCAAGACAAGGCGAAGATTGAAGGCGACGTCGTTGACGGCTCCTACATCATCTTCACCCTGTGGAAGCAGTCTGATGGCGACGACTCCAGCAAGGACGAGAAGGTGTTCACCAGCGACAAGGTGATGCTCAAGGCCGGTCAGAAGGAAGCCGACTCCCCGACCTACGAGGTCAAGGAGACCGGAACCTACTACTGGCGTGAAAGCATCTACAATCCGGTCGAGGACACCGACATTCCGCCGTGCATCCCGCCGACCGGCAACACCGACGAAGACCATCCGTGTGACACTCCGGTTCACACCGAGAAGCCGCGCACGCCGGGTGAAACCACCGACGTGGTGAAGGTCACGACCAAGGCCCAGACCAACGGCACCGCCACCAAGCCAGTCAAGGATACCGCCCTCATCGAAGGCAAGATTCCTAACGACGACTACGAGCTGGTGTTCGAGCTGTGGAAGCAGAACGGCAACGATGTGAAGGGCGACAAGAAGGTCGCCACCACCGACGCCGTGAACGTCCCGCAGAACGCGACCACGGTCGATTCGCCGGAAGTCACCCCGTCCGACGCCGGAACCTACTACTGGCGTGAGAAGCTGGTGGAGAAGTCCACCAAGCGGCTCGTCCACTACGGTGATGCCCGTGTTCCGGGCGAGACCGTAATCGTGGGCGAACTCGCCAAGACCGGTATCGCAAGCGGCTTCATCATTCCGCTCATCGGAATGCTTGCAGTGCTTGGACTGGGATTGGCGGTCGTTTCCGAAGGAAAGCGTCGCATCGCTTCCCTCTCGAACGGCGCTCATCTGTCCGGCTCCACAAAGTGACGGACTGAAACAGTAGGGGAGGGTCCGATAGGGTTCCTTCCCTACACCGCCTAGTTTGGGGAGGCGGGAGAGCATGACTCCCCGCCTCCCCAAACTTTTCTTTGAAGGTCTTTAACATAGAAAGAAAAACACGGAAAGAGGAACATGCGTAAACCTATCGCCCTGCTTGTGGCGGGTTCGATGACGCTCATGCCGCTATTGGGGCGTGCTGACACCCGTATCGGAGGCTTATGCCGCGTCCGCCAATAGTACCGTAAGCGACTATCCGGAGGGTGTGAAAGCCTATCTAGATGGAACTCGGTTGGCGAGTTTCGACCCGTCAGGAAGCGGAGAAGTATACGATGCGACCGGTAGAACGGTCAGACTGTCCGGAGTTCCCGACGATTGGACTGTGCAATGGCGTAGCGCGTTCAACGAAATCACCAACAAGAACTCCATCATGTATATCCTGTCCAACGGTTCCACCACATACCGTTACTGGTTCGATGGGGCTGACGGCGCGGTTCATACCGTCGAGGAGCTTCATGGCATGACAATCACTCTGAACGGTCAGGCTGTGGACGGCGACATTACCCAAGGATTCACCGTCCACGATGTGACCGCCGGGGATATGAAAGGCTATGAGAACGCGCCATACGGCTGGGTGTTGGATGGTGATTCCGAGGATGACCATTACACGTATACGGCCCATCCGGAGGATTCGGACACGCCAAGTGTTCAATATACGTTTTTGTACGACGATACCCGGCCCCATGACAGCATCAACTCGTTGAGGAATCTGAAAGCGTATCTGACTGTTGATGGCAGTGCGGTGAAAGGATTCGACTACACGCTCGCCAACACCGACCCCCTCGCTATTCCAATGAACACCGACGTGCGTTTGGAAGGCGTGCCCGACGGTTGGAAAGTTGACTACAACAATCCTTCCACCGGGAAACTAAACCGCGTATACACGCTGACCGGCCCCTGCGGGGACACGTTCACCTACATCTTCCATCCAACCTCAGATTACGAAGGCTACTATTACATCGACCAGCTCCAATACGTCCGAGCATTCGCTGACGGGGAACTGGTGGACGGATTCGACTACAGGGGAGGCGCATGGAGCTTCCCTGAAACCACCAAGAACGTCGAAATCGCCAACGTGCCCGACGATTGGAACACTCAACGTACCGTTAATGGCAACACCATCACCTACGTGGTATCCAGTCCGAACAATTCCGTCTCTGTCACCTACGTGTTCAACATCGCCAAACATCAGTCGAGTCTGGACGAACTGGCGAATGTGAAAGCCATCGTAGGCGGCAACTATGTTTCCGGATTCAACCCGAAACAGTCCGGTATCTACGAATACGAAGACGGTCAAGGAATCGCCATCGTCAACGTGCCGTCCGGGTGGACTCAGACCACAACCGACGGTGACGGATACAAGGTGTATACGTTGACCAGTGGAGACCTTTCGGTATCCTACCGTTTCAACAAGCATGTGAAAACCTATTCGGTGGACGAGCTCGCCAAAGTGTCAGCCTCTACCGACGACGGCGTGATTCAGGACTTCAAGCCGATGGAGTCCGGCACCTACACCATTGGAGAGCACGCTACCGTGTGGATTACCGGCGTGCCCGACGGTTGGGATGCCGAATTGTCCGACAATGACATGACCTACACAGTGACCAGTCCCGACGGGAAAATCAAAGTCGTCTACACGTTCAAACATGCGAAGCACCAGTATTCCTCCTCCGAATTGAAGAACGTCACCGCAAAACTCCCCAACGGAGACTACCTCAACGGCTTCGACCCGGTCTCCGGTGGTGAATTCACCGTACCGATGGGAACCAAGAACGTGACCATCGGCCATATTCCGAACGGGTGGAACCTCACCAAGAACAATGGACTGTCCTACACGCTAACCAGCAGTGACGGGGAAGTGGCCGTCTCCTATAAGTTCCATGCGAAGAACGGCCATACGGTAGTCTTCGACACCGATGGAGGAACCACTGTCGAATCCCAAACGTCGAGGATGGGGAAACTATCACACCACCCGACGATTATCCGTCCAAGACCGGCTACCGTTTCAAAGGCTGGTACAAGGATGGAGTCCCATACGATTTCACACAACCTGTCTATGATGATGCGGTAATCACAGCCAAGTGGACGGTAAACACTTACGAAGTGTATTTCGACGCCGGAGCCAGTGACGACTGGTATCCTATGCAGACCATCGCATATGGCGATAAGGTCGTCAAGCCGGTTGACCCGACTTTGGACGGTTACGATTTCGACGGATGGCTGTTGGATGGCAAGGCATACTCGTTCGACACTCCTGTCACCGCCGACATGACCTTGACCGCGTCTTGGAAGACCGCGCAGGTGAAGACGCATACGGTGACTTTCACCGGTGCGGGCGATGATTTCACCCAAACCGTGGCGGATGGTTCCTCGGCCACCGTTCCAACGGTTCCCCCCAAGAAAGGCTACACGTTCGCCGGATGGTATTCCGGAGACTCCCTGTACGATTTCACCACGCCCGTCACGGATGATTTGACTATGGAAGCCCATTGGACGAAGAACACGTACACGGTCAGCTTCGACTCCAATGGCGGAAGCGACGTGGACTCCCAGCAAGTGGAATACAAGGATACGGCGTCCCAGCCGGACAATCCGACATTGGACGGCTACACGTTCCAAGGTTGGACTCTTGACGGCGACCCGTATGACTTCAACACTCCAGTCACCTCCAGCATCACGTTGAAGGCACTATGGTCTAAGAACACGCCAGTAGCCAAGAAACATACGGTCACATTCGACAGTGGCAAGGGAAGCAAGGTCGATAGCCAAACCGTCAAGGAAGGCGACCCCGTGTCCAAACCGGACAATCCAACCCGTGAAGGCTACACGTTCAACGGTTGGCTGTTGGGCGGAGACCCTTATGATTTCACCACTCCCGTCATGCAGGATTTGACGTTGACGGCCTCTTGGACGAAGAACAAGAGCACGTACACCGTGAAGTTCGATTTGAACGGGGGAGACGGCGATATAGCAGACCAGAAGGTCAAGGAAGGCTCCACCATCGACCGGCCAGACAATCCAACCCGTGAAGGCTACACGTTCATGGGATGGCAGTATGAGGATTCCGACTGGAACTTCCTGAACACCGTCACATCCAACATGACATTGACGGCGCAATGGAAGCGCAACGAGGTCAAGAAGTATACCGTAACATTCGACACTGCGAACGGCACCAGCATCGACCCGCAGACCATCAAGGATGGCGGCAAGGTTTCCAAGCCGGACGACCCGACCCGTGAGGGCTACGAGTTCAAGGGATGGACTCTGAACGGCGTTGACTACGATTTCACCGCTCCGGTGAAAGCCGACCTCGTTCTGACAGCCGTATGGACTCCCGTCAAGCCGAAGACCTACACCATCACGTTCGACACCGATGGAGGAACCGTAGTCCCCTCCCAGACGGTGAAGGACAAGGGAACGGCGACCGAACCTACCGTCCCAACCAAGACCGGTTACGAGTTCAAGGGTTGGCTGTTGGATGGGAAACCGTATGATTTCACCACGCCCGTCACCAAGGATGTGACATTGAAAGCCAAGTGGGAGAAGACGAAAGTTGAATCCTACACGGTGGCGTTCGATTCAGCGGACGGAAGTGAGGTGGCGTCCCAGACGGTCGAACAAGGCAAGACCGCCGTCAAACCTGACGACCCGACCCGTGAAGGCTACACATTCTTCGGATGGTATGCGGGAGACGCCGCATACGATTGGGATACTCCGGTCACAGGCAACCTCATTCTGACCGCGCACTGGCAGAAGAATGAGCAACCCCAGCCGAAGACCTACACGGTCACGTTCGACTATCAGAACGGTAGTCCGTCCGATGCTCGCACAGTGTCCGAGGGGAACACCGTCACCCCGCCGGAAAATCCGGTGCGAGACGGCTACGACTTCCAAGGATGGGTTGGTATCGACGGTTCCGAATTCGATTTCGAACAGCCGATTACCTCTGACACTCTGGTGAGCGCCAAGTGGAAGAAGCATGAAGACCCGAAGCCGGTCATGCACACCGTCACGTTCAACTCGAACGGAGGCACGAGCATTGACCCGCAGACGGTTCAGGACGGGTTGACCGTCCGCCGTCCGGCAGACCCGGTGAAGAACGATTATGTGTTCGACGGATGGTATCTTGACAACGACCAGTATGATTTCAACAAGCCAGTCACCGGTGACATCACGCTGACCGCAATCTACCATCGCAAACCGATACCACAGCCGAACACGTACACCGTGCGTTTCGACACCGGTGAGGGAAGCAAGGTTGACCCGCAGACCATCATTGAAGGCAAGACCGTCATCCGTCCGGCAGACCCGAGCATGGACGGTTACGACTTCCAAGGATGGCTGTTGGACGGCAAGGATTATGATTGGAACACTCCAATCACCGGCGACATGACTCTGACCGCATCGTGGAAGAAGCATGAGGAGCCGAAGCCCGTCACCCATACGGTCAGCTTCTACACCGATGGTGGAAGCATGGTCGCACAGCAGACCGTGAACGACGGTGAGACCGTCACGGTACCGGATACGCCAACCAAGAACGGATACACGTTCTCAGGGTGGACGCTGAACGGCGAACCATACGATTTCAACCTTCCCGTCACAGCCGACATCACCTTGAAAGCCACATGGGTTGAAAACCAGAAGCCCCAGCCGAAACGCCATACGGTCACATTCGACACGACCGGAGGGTCTGAAATCGGCCAGCAGACCGTCGATGAGGGGGAGAAAGCCATCCAACCCGCAAACCCAACCCGTGAAGGATACGACTTCCAAGGCTGGTTGCTGAACGGACAAACCTATGATTGGAACACTCCAATCACCGGCGACATCACCCTCACCGCATCGTGGACTGAGAAAGCCCCGACCATATTCACGGTCGCGTTCAATACGGGCGGCGCTTCCAACATCCCATCTCAAAAAAGTCAAGGAAGGTGATAAGGCCGCACGTCCGACCGACCCGAAGCGTACCGGATACACTTTCACCGGATGGCAGTTGAACGGCAAGGACTACGACTGGAACACCCCAATCACCACGGATATCATTCTGACCGCCACATGGCAGAAGAACGAAACTCCAAAACCGGTCTTCTACACCGTCAAATTCGATACCGGCAACGGTTCGAAGATTGACCTGCAAACCATCCAACAGGGAGGAAAGGTCAAGAAGCCCGCAGACCCGACCTTGAACGGTTACAAGTTCGTCGGATGGCAGTTGGATGGCAAGGACTACGATTTCAACACTGCGGTATCCAAGGATATGACTTTGACCGCAGTGTGGGAAGCCAATAACCTGCCCCCGACCGTCAAGAAGCATACCGTGACAGTGACCTTGTATGACGGCAAGAACGAACGTTATGAGTCAAGGATG
>ENA-OQCR01000056-OQCR01000056.1-human-gut-metagenome-genome-assembly--contig:-NODE-56-length-16183-cov-1.045404_pt1 | contig 16183 bp, 19 predicted proteins | sample MGYA00242763_ERZ504589 | MGnify/ENA primary metagenome ERZ504589 (study PRJEB26092, sample SAMD00036321) | human gut metagenome | host: Homo sapiens | study: EMG produced TPA metagenomics assembly of...
GTTCTGCAGACAGGAATCCGCGTAAATTGGAAACACCGTATGAGACAAATAGAAAAATATATAACATTAATAACCTAAAGAGTAATTCCCATGGAACACATCAGACTGACTGCTATCAGCCTTAGCCTGCTGTTATGCACCGTAAGCGCTTTTGCGCAACGCCATTATGAGAACATCCCGGCACTTGAATTGAACTACGGCACTAACCTGTTCGGCAATGCAGGCAACTATTACAACCTGTCCTTTTCCAGATACATCAACCGGACAAGCTATTGGAAAGCCGGGTTTAGCTATTTTGAGAAACCTTACGAATATACAGCCAACCTACCGCAAGTCTCTACCTTGAACCCGGAAGAAACGATTCCCGAAACGATACATGACAAGGGTAAGGACTTTTTTGTGGACGGCGGTTATTACAGAACCCTGGCCTGCAACCTGAAATCCGTTTACTGGGGCATCGGCCTGGGAGGATTCATCGGTACAGAATACGTCCGCCACCCCGATAAGGAATACAACTTCATCATCGGCCCGAAACTGGAAACGGAACTGGAAGTATTCATCCTGCCCCGAACGGCATTGCTTGCCCGCATACAACAACATTGGAATCCCCTATCCATTGACAAGTGGAACACTGTCTGGAACGTAGGAATAAAGATACTGCTCTACTAACCGACAAATCATATCACCATGCTTATTATCATATTGTTAGCCGATACAAATGTATCCGGCTGATCTCCTTATACCGTGAAATAGGCGCCATGCTGATAGGGGTAGGCTTTCTATGTGCCGGACTAGCGGTACTTAAAAAGCTGATAAGCAACCACGAGCGCACCAAAGAGGCCATCATCACCTATATCACGGCATTGGTCACTTGGCTCATTATCTGGCAACTCTTATGAACGTAGTGGATTTGATACTGGTTGCCATACTCGCCTGTGTCACGCTTCACTTTTACTTTCGGAAAAAGAAGAAAGCACTTTCTTCCGGAAAGGAGAAAGAGAAGCCGATAAGGGAGGCGGTGCGCAAGGAAGGGCAGGAGAGAGCCTGTCCGGTCATCTGCGTGGTATTTCAGCCTGAGCTGGAAGAAGAGGAATTGGCTGCCGAGATAGCCGATATGTACCTGCATGGAAGAGCCTACTACTACTCAGGCAAACCACTGCCGGAACAGCCGAAAGAAGAGCCCATATCCATCAAGTATAAGGATGTGCAATGGGAGAGACTGAAAACGATTCATGTTTAATTAAAAAATAGGAACAAAATGAAAGCAATCGAAAATGTAAGAGAAAAAGCGAACCAAGTCATTAACCGCTATGGAAAGGTTATCTTCACCTTTCTCATATTCTTCACGCTGTTGGGAACGGCACAAGTGGCGGAGGCACAAAGCGGCCTGAAGATTAACAGCCTATCCGAAGTGACAGACAAAGCCAAAGAGGGTGCGGACACCATTCTGGACGTAGCCAAATACATTTTGGCGGCGGTACTCGGCATCGCTCTGGTCTTTGTCATCTATTCGCTTGCCACGAACAATCCCCATGCCAAGGAATACCTGCTCGGCTGGATCATCGCCGTGGTAGTCATCATGGTGGCCTTCCTGATTATCTAAAAACGAAGAGCCATGAGAACCATGCGTAAAATCAACAAGCCGATCAAGTTCTTCGGTCTGTCATCGGGACAGTTCGCCATCTTCATGCTGCTGACGGCCATCATCATCATCGTGAGCATATTTAAGCAGCTGCACCCGATACTCATCATCGGAATCATTTCCGCCATTCTGTTTCTATCCGGTCTGCTGTTCCAAACCTTGAAAAAGGAACACAAGGCCGGTAACCCGGACTACCTGACCGGCCTCCGGATCAAGAACGCCACCCCCCGGCAGATAACGGACAAACGGCAGATTTTCAAATTCATCCTAAAACAGCAACCATGATAGGAATCATCATACTCATATCACTGCTAATCTGTGCGCTGTGCCTGCTGATTGCTCTGCTGTATATCCGGCAGACAGAGATAGAGGTGAAGGACAAATCCGTGGATCTGGAAAGTGTCTTGCCTATCCAGACCATCACGGAGAACGCCGTCATCAACGGGAACGGTGACATCACCGTCGGCTACCGGCTGCTTCTGCCCGAAGTGTTCACCTTGTCGGAAAGCGAGGCGCAATACATCCACGAGCGGTTGGAGGCTCTTTTGAAGATGCTTCCGGCAGGCACGGTCATCCATCAGCAGAATTTCTACTATACGGGGCGATACCATCATGCAGAATACTCTTCCAATGCCCTGATAGCGGAGAACAACCGTCATTTCAACGGCAAGGAGATACTGAACAGTTACACCAACCTGTATGTGACGTTCACGAACGGCAGCCGAAACGGTAAGATACGCAAAAGCGCATCGGGCACCTCGCTGATGCGAAAGCTGCACTACCCGTTCAAGCAACCTTATAAGGAATATCAGCAACGGCTGACAGAAATGGAAGCCTTTCTGATGAACTTTGAGAACGGTTTGTCGTCCATCCAGCAGTTTGAGATACGCAAGATGGATGATACGGAACTGAACAACGCCATCTACGACTACGTCAACCTCTCTTACGAGACACCGGAAAACGATGCCACGCAGAAGAGCGTCAACCCTATGGCTGTCAGTGAAAGCGGAAGCATGAAAATAGGGCAGCAGCACGTTTCCATCCTTTCGCTGACCAACGAAGGCGAGCATCTTCAGGAACTGGCCGTGCCGCACACCGGCAAGTCGAAGGCATACGGGGGAAACATAGAGATACCGGACAGCATACGGAGCAAATGCTCGATGCTGTACCCCGTAGGACTTGGCCTGCCGTTCAACCACATCGTAAACATCGTGATAGAGATAACCGATCCAGATGCCACCGTAACGGCCATCGGTGCGGAGAAAGACGCGCTGAACTACATCACCAACTTCTACCCTCCGGCGGCAGAGAAGCAACGCGAGCAGGCAGCCTTCTGCGATGAGATTACCCAGTTCGACTACCAGACCGCCTATACCGCCTTCAATGTCGTGCTGAACGATACAGACCGCACCTCGCTCATGCGGAAAACCGCACTGGTACAGCAAGGCTTCAGCTTTATGAACCAAAGTTCGTGCTATGTGGAGAACGCCGAGCTGTGCAACCTGTTCTTCTGCAACATACCCGGCAATGCCAGGGCCAATTACCGGGGCTTCGTCAACACGACCAAGCAGGCCATCTGCTATCTGCAAAAAGAGGGGATGTACCTTTCGGACGAGAAAGGGCATATCTACCATGACCGTTTCGGTACTCCCGCCAAGATAAACCTCTGGGATTATCCGGCGCTGAACAACAAGAACCGCATCGTTATCGGCCCGTCCGGTTCCGGTAAATCTTTCTGGCTGAACAATTACATCCTGCAAAGCTATGAGCTGGGCCGGGATGTGATGATCATTGACATCGGCGGCTCTTACCGCTCGATGATAGCCTTGAACCGGGGCAAATACTTCGACTCTACCGAGCAGAAGAAATTTGCGTTCAACCCCTTCTTGTGTGACCGTGACAAGAACGGCAAATACCTGTACATCGACACCACGGATGCCGAGTCCGCCGATGACCAGATAAAAACCATCGTCGCCATTATCAGCTACATTTGGAAGGTACGTGAACCCATGCTGCCTGCCGAAAACGCCATTCTCAGGAAATCCGTCATCGGATTTTACGACTATGTGAACAATTCTTCAATAGGAGAGAAGCATGAGCGTATCTTCCCGACGCTGATAACTTACCGGGCTTATCTGAAGGAAGTGTTCAGCAAACGGATGACCGAGTTTGAGAAACAGAAATTCGAGATAGAGGAGCTGTTGCTTTTACTGGAACCCTATACGGACGGAGAGCTGTCATTCCTGCTGAACGCTACCGAGAACGTGGATATCGTGCATGACCGGCTGATAGCCTTCGATATGGAAGATGCCTCTAAGAAAGAGTACTTTCCGCTCGTTGCCATCATCACCCTGCAAATGATCGTGGATAAAATCAAGAAACGCCAGGGATTTGCCAAAGAACTGATCATCGACGAAGCGCTCGACTTCCTGCAAGACGAGAAATTCGGAGACTTCATCGCCTACCTGTACCGAACCTTCCGTAAAAAGGAGGGAAGCATCACGCTGGCCGCACAGAACATCCTGTTTTTGAAAAACATGCCGTCCAGTATCAAGGACTCCATCATCATCAACTGCGCGACCAAGATTATCCTCGACCATTCAGAACACCGGCAGAACCTGCCGGAAGTGAAAGCCGTGCTTTCCATCACGGACGAAGAGGCCTATATGATCGAGTCGTTGCAGCGCACGGAACGCTGGAGAGAGTTTTTCATCAAGATGTCGAACGATGCCTTCATCTTCCGCAACGAAGTGTCCGACTTCGCCGCCGTAGCCTTCGATTCGCGCCAGGCGACGGTAGTACGGCTGAAGCAGTTGTTCAACGAAAGCGGCTCGACCTATACGGCCATCAACCGCTATCTGGAGGAAAGGAGGAAAAAGTATGGATGACGCCACCCAAGGGCTGACCGCCCTTCTAAGCTGGTCAACCGACTTCAACGGCAGTGCATACAATCTTGCCGGAAGCATTGCCGCCGCACTTTTGGGCGTTGCGCTCATTTTCGTGGTATGGGCACTCGCCACGAAAAAGGAAAATGCCAAGAGCTATCTGACAGCCTGGCTGGTATGTGTCATATTCACCCTATTATTCATCACCAACAAATAACCGTCATGAAAAGAATCATTCTCATACTCGGACTTGCCGCCTCGATGGGGCTGACGGGAACCGGCAGTGTTCATGCCCAGTTCGTCGTGCATGATCCCGGCCACACCCTGCTGAACTCAACGGAATGGATCGCCAATGTCAAGAAATGGGTTACACAAATCAATGAAATGATCGATGCCCAGGAACTGCGGCTCGGCCTGCAAAAGATCGACCAGTTGAAGGAACTCAAATCATTGAAAGAGCTTGCCGACCTGCTGGACGACGTAGCCTGCCTGAGCAGCGACTACAGCTTTTACCTGAACGTAGGATCGAAATTACCACTGCCTGAAATTTCTCAACTTTCAGCGTGTGACCGTCAATCTGAGCCTGAGTACCGACCTGCTGTTCAAGGTGGCCACCGTGACCAGTTACTTCTCAATGAACTCGGAAGGGCGCATGTCCTTTATCGAGCAGGTGAAGGAATCGGTGGAAAAAGCCGCCGAAGAGATGCGTGAGTTTAACGAATCCGTGCGTTCCACGGTCATTTACAAATCCATGAAGGGGCATAACCGGAAGACCTATTACCAGGGACGGTTGGCCGCTTTCACACGACACACCAATTAAACGTTATGAATCAAGATAATTTTCTCTGGGGACTTCAGATCACGGACGGTCTGACGATGGAACTCGTTTCGCAAATGACAGTCATCGCCTTCGGTGTTGGTGTCATCTGCTTTATCTGCAACCTAGCATACAACTATCTCTATCACGGAGCCAGCCAGCTGTTAAGCCCGAATGAGGACAAATTTCCCGACATGATGGAAATCGCCCGTTGCCTGGTACTGTTCTTCTGCCTAAGCATATACACCCCCATCGCCCAAACCATCGTAGGCACGATGGAAGTAATCAACGAAGCCACCTCGCTGACCTCCGAGCGTGCGCAGGAATTTGCCCAGTTCATGGCACAATCAGCCACCGAACAAGGAGAGATGATTGTCGAATACGACAAACACAGCCTCCAGTCGGAGGTAGCAGCCGGAGAAGACAACACCGGCGCCATGCAGCACGAACTGGATAAAAAGATGGAAGAGGACGAAATGACCGGTGTACGCTCCAGCGTGGAGAAGATTGTGCAGCTGCTCAACCCCGCCAACCTCGCCACCCTTGTACTTCATGGCATTTCCGCCCTATTGGTAGGAATCATACAAGTAGTCATCTTGGGTATCGGCGTGGTCATTGTCAAGCTACTGGTCATTCTCGGCCCGTTTGTCTTTGCCGTAAGCATGTTGCCGGTCTTTCAGAAACAGTTGAGTATCTGGTTCGGTACGCTCTGCTCCGCCTGTATGGTATTCACCGTCATCAATATTCTGAACCAAATCATATGGCAGACCTTCAAGGCCATCTATACGGAAAGTGCCGACATGGTGGACGCAGCTACGCAGCAGATACAATATTTAGGAATGGATCTCGCCCTGATTGGTGCTTATTGCAGCTGTTTCTGGCTATCCTCCAAAATCGTAGGACACAGCGATGCCGGGAAAATCATTTCGAAAACCGTGTCAATCGTCACCACGGCGGCCACCATCGCCCTGATGGGAGGCGCAGCGGCAGGCGGCAAGCTGACCAACGTAGGCGGTGCCGCCTCTATTGGGGCAAGTTTCATAAACGACAACAATAAAAAATAGAACTATGAATCTGATGAAATTCAAAGGAGCAGATGATGCGGTCAAGCTGACTATCCGGCTTTCAGCCGGGTACTGCATCATTCTGACTATCGCTTTTGCCAGCAGTATCATCTTCCTTATCAACAAAATAGAAAAAGCATACGGCCAGGCTCTCGTCATCGACAGGCAGGGAGAAGTCTATGAGGCAAGCAGCCTGTCTGCCAGCGATATGCGGCAATACGAATACATGAACCATGTAAAGACCTTCGTAACCCACTGGTATGCCTTTGACGAGAGCAGCTACGAGAAGAACATTTCGCTTGCGCTCAACCTCATAGGCAACAAGGGGAAGGAGCTGTTGAACGAGTACAACGATGTGAATATGCTGAACTCACTCATACAAAAGAATATCCGTTACGGGGTACGCATCAAGGATGTAGAGATTAACACCCAAACGATACCCGTTTCCGGAAAGATAATCTTCACGCAGACCGGGTACCGGGCACGGGGAAGCATCTCACGTAATATCGAAGCGGAGTTCACCATCTATGATATGCTGTCCCGCAGCGAGGAAAATGCGCACGGAGCCAAGATAGAAGATTGGATTGTCCGCTATTCCGAACCCGTGGAAAGCAACGGCACCAACACATCGCAGGCAGCTTCTCCGGGCAAGAATGAAAACCAGTCAGAAACCTCTAAACCAACCGACCATGGAACCGAATAAACTTATCAAAGACAAGAACAAGCTGTTGATGGCCATCCCGGTAATCCTGGGCATCCTCTTCCTTTATGTATTCTTCATCCGTGAGGACGGGAACGTGCCGTCAGGGAGTGACAGACAGACCGCCTCGCAAGCCTTTCTGGAACCACAGTCGGAAATGGCCGACAAGGTGAACGACAAGATGGAAGCCTATAAGCAGGACAAACTGGAAGAGCAGGAGAAGGCACGCATCCTGAAAGAGTCTCAAGTCAAAGGATCTGATTTTTACTTCGAGCTGCAAAACCAGCAGGAACGGTATGACCGTGCCACACTGGAGCGCATCCGCCGTATGCAGAACGATCCGTACAGCGAAGTCATGGCAGAATACGGAGGTGGCCGGAACGGACGCTTCTCTCATCAGCTGGAAAGCCAACTGGACGGACTGGAGGACGAGCAGGCGCTCAACGAGATTATCCGGGAAGCCAAGAAGAACTCACGCATCCGCAAGGAACTGGAAGAATCCGACAAATACCGCAAGCGCATGTATGAACGGATTGTCAATTATGACCAAGAGGGAAAAACGGAGAAAGCCGCTGCCAACCCTTCCGGCCATCCATCCGCCGACAGCCTGATGCAAAAAGGCCCGATCTACCGTGCCGAAAACGGCAAGCGGGTACGCCGCCAACCGACCTCCACACCGGGAAACAGCAACCTCTTCAGGGCTTGCATCCACGGCGACCAGACCGTAGTCACGGGCAGTACGGTACGGATGCGGTTGCTTCAGGACGTAACCCTATCCGGCATGAAGATACCGGCCAACACGCTGTTTTACGGTGTCGCCACTTTGGGAGCCAACCGCCTCGATGTGGTGGTCAGCAACCTGAAGGTAGGAGACAACCTCAATCCCGTATCGGTGGTTGTCTTCGACAATGATGCCATGGAAGGTTTGAACCTGCCCAATAACCTGAAAGCCAGTGCAGCCAAGCGTATGGAACAAGGTCTTGTACAGAACATCGACATGCCGCTCTCTTCCATCGGCACGATGGCCAGCGAAGTGACCAGCGTAGTCAACGCCACCACCCAGGTAGCCAAGCAAATCTTGAACATGAGCCTCTCACAAGTGAAGGTACATCTCAAGTCCAACTACGAAATGTATATCCAGGAAGAGAGTCAGGAATCGAAGTTGCGCAGGCAAGCCGTGCAAGCGGAGTTACAGAAGCTCTATGAGCAAATGGAACAAGAGAAAACGAACAAGAAAAAATCATCCCCTTCAAACATTGATAGACAAATTATGATAGACATTCTCAATTACCTGCTTGCGCTGTCAGCGGTCTTTTTCGGCTATCGGATCTACGTATCACGCCGGAACGGACGAGCCTTTAAAGAAATCCGTCCGCTGACCGTTTCTTTCGGCATTACCCTGCTTCTTCTATGGGGCATTACCGTATTCACCGCCTTTTTTTCAAGAACCGTTTAACATATCGACAACATGAAGAAATATATTTATCTACTGTTTTACTGCTTTGTGTGCAGTCTGCCGCTCTTCGCTCAGGAAAACGGCACTCCCCGGAAACAAGCCATCAGCCAAAAAGACATCTTTATCTCTTTCGACTGTGTGAAACACCTGGTATTTCCTGTGCAAGTATCTGATATCGCCATCGGCGAACAGGAGCTTGTCATGGCCAGCCGGGTAGAAGAGGCGCCCCATATCGTCAGGCTCTCGGCGCAAGCGGAAGGATTCACCGAAGAGACCAACCTGACCGTAGTCTGCATCGACGGAAGCGTTTACACCTATCACATCCGCTACTTCCCGAAAGCGGCACGGATTCGCACCCGAACATTTACGAGGACAACGGGAAATGGCAGCACCATGACTATCAGGCAGAAGTCAGCGACCTCCATCTGGCCGAGTTCTTCTTTCCGGAGGACATCGCTTACGGAACGCCCGGCAACGAGGTGTCCTTCACTCTGGCCGCCTACAACAACCAGTTGAAAGTATCAACCGCCAAAGATGCCGTGGCATATTCCAACCTGTTTGTGGTGGATAAGGCCATGAACACTTACCACATCACCATCAAACGGGGCAATACCTCCGTATTCACCTACAATTTCGATGACCAGCGCAAATATACCGCCCATGTGGATGTGAACAGCGAGGAAATGGAAAGATGCATCCAAGAGCTGCGCACCAAGAAGCGCAACATCTACAGCCTGGGGGTCATCGAGAACAAGTTTGAGTTGTCAATGGCCAATCTGTATGTGCATGAGGACTTCATGTTTTTCATCTTTGACCTGAAAAACAAATCATACATCGACTACGACATCGAGTTTGTCAAATGTTTCCAGCGTGACCAGAAGAAGAGCAAGAACGCCATCCAGCAAGAAACGACCATCGAACCTATTTATCAGAAAGATTTTGATACGAAAATCAAGGGCAAGAGCCGGAACCGGCTGATACTTGGTTTCGACAAATTCACGATACCCGATGATAAGGTATTCGAGATCGAGATTTACGAGCGAAACGGCGGGCGGCACATCAAGCTGGCCGTGTTGAACGAATACATCCTTTCCGCAGAACCCTTATACAAGCCACAGCCATGAAACTGAGAGAAGCATTAGACACCTATATGTTCGACAACGTGGGACAGTTCGGCGGCATCGCCGAATCACTGGGCTATCAGACCGAATACCGGGACGGATATTTCCGGTTCCGCAAAGACGGGGAAGAGCTGAGCATGAGCGTAAGCGAAATCAGGGAAAAAGCCGGAGCAAAGTACGATGAAAGCCTTCGTGACCAATCAAAAGAACGTGTATCCGCCCTTTTTAACAAGGAACGTGCCAATGATCCTAAATATGTCGCCGAGCTGGAGAAGGAGGGCATCAGCATCAAGCGGTGGGAGAACCTGAAGGGACATGACAAGGACGGCTTTACCGTCATCGACCATCGCCTGAAGGTATGCTACACCGGACAGTCGCTCTATGAATACGCCTACAAGCAAGGGAACATCCTCGACGGGAAAGGCACCAAGCTGGAAAAGGGTATCATGTCTGATTTGATGGAGATACACGGCAAACCGGGGAAGCTCCGTTTAAACGATGACGGAATCTCCGTATTCTACCGCAAAGAGGCGTTGGTTATCCCGGACAAGGTGCTGGGAAAGAAGTTGGGCAAGAAAGAGAAAGAACAGCTGCTTGCCGGTGACATCGTACCCATCACCGTAAATAAGAAGGACATCCTGCTGCAAGTTGACCGGGATCTGAACTCCGTCATCCTGCGCACCAACCAGGAAATCAAGATTCCCGATATCATCGGGCAGACCAGCGAATATGGCGGCTACAAGTTAACCAAAGCCGACAAATACCTGCTCGCCAACGGCCATGCACTGGAGAACAAGCTGTTGCACAGTCCGGAAGGCTACTTCATTGCCGACATCCAACTGACGGATGACAGGAAAGGAGTCATGATACAGAACATACAGAGTATCACTCCCGGCAAGGCACAAGAGCTGATCAAGGCCATGACCCCCAAACTGGAAGCCCATGCGGCCAACATAGAAGCTGCAAAAGAGCAAAAACACGAAGAGGGGCGCAATATGGAAGCCGAGTTTAAGGAAGCGGTGGGCAAACATGACTTTGAAAAAATCGGGAAGCTCAAAGAGGAAGGATATAAACCCAGTGAAGAGTTTATCAAAGGAATCGGTAAGGAACACGGTCTGGATGAAAGGCAAACCCATGAAGTCATCCAGCTGTTCGGCACCAAGCCGGAAGAACAGGGCGAACATGAAAGGCAGGCCGCACGTCTGTTGGATGCCGCACAGACCGACAACTTTCATGTCATCCAAGAGATACAGAAAGAAGGGTACCGGCTCACCCAACAAGACCTTACCCGGATGCGTGAAACGGGTGTGCAAGCCAACACGCTGATAGCCGTACAAAAGATTTTCGGGATGGAAGGCAGCACAAAGACACTGGGAGATGTCAAACTGGCCAGCACACCCAAACCCGACAACAGCAAGGAAATGGCCCGTCCGATAGCCAGCACCATCAACCGGGCTTTCAATGACTTATAACCTAAAAAATCAGGAATTATGGATTACGATGAATTAGTACAGAAAAACATTGCAGGAGAAATCTGTGACTTAGAGTTTCTACTTGCACAGGAAGAGCTTGCACAAGCCTATCAAGAAGAGATGGCTGCCAAGCAGCAAGAGATAAACAACCAAACGGCCAGAGAATGGCTGCTTGATTACGAGAACAGAAATCTATACCAATAAATCATGGATACAGCAAGTGACAAAGCATTACAGCATTTCGCCGACTGATGATCGAAAAGATAAAGCAGGTGGAAGACAACTGGCAGAAGCCTTGGTTCGGGATAAAGGGTGGGGGACTTCCGCAAAATATCGAGGGAAGAACCTACAACGGAGTAAATTCCTTCATGTTGTTTCTACTTTCGGAAAAAGAGCAGTACAGCCTGCCGGTCTATATGACCTTCATGCAAGCCAAAGACAACGGCCTTAACATACTGAAAGGAGAAAAGTCATTCCCAGTCATTTACTGGAATTTCTCAGTAAGAGACAAGAACGGAAAGAAAATACCTTTCGACGTATATAAGAACCTGGATAAAAACGAGCAGCAGGAATATAAGGTCACGCCGTTTCTGAAGACATACAATGTGTTCAACGTACAGCAGACCAATCTTCAGGAAACGAAACCGGAGAAATGGGAAGCATTGAAAGGAGCAATTCAAGATACCGGCCATCAAGGACGAGCAAGGGATGCTCACCGTGCCTCTGATTGATGCGATGGTACGGGAACAGCAATGGATCTGCCCCATTTATTCCAAGGAAGGAAATAGTGCTTACCATGCAAGGGGAGAAGATAACCATATCGTCGTACCCCTGAAGGGGCAGTTTAAGGACGGAGAGAATTTCTACTCCACACTACTTCATGAGATGGCGCACTCGACTGGGGAGCCTGAGCATCTGAACCGGGAAAAAGGCGTGATTTTCGGAGACAAGCAATATGCCAAAGAGGAACTGGTTGCCGAACTCACCTCCGCTACCGTCGGGCAAAGCCTGGGCATATCCACCTATATCCGGGAAGAGAATGCCATGTATCTAAAGAACTGGCTGGGAGCCTTGAAAGAAGATCCCAAATTCATCTATAACATCCTTGCCGATGTAGCAAAGCCAGTAATATGATTCAGGAACACGCCTCACGGATGGAACAGTACCTCACACCGGAGGAACGGTTTACGCTGGCCGTCCTGCAAGACAACCGTCCGGTATTGGAGCAGATGAAGAATGAGGTTTTATTCCTTCATCCCGACAATTGGAAAACCTCGCCGCCAACCATCCCACGGCAAGCAACCTTGAAACACTATACGGCACTTTCGGCATTTCGCTGCCTGTCATGGAAGCGGAACCGGCCATGAAAAATACGAATGAGCCACAGCTCGGATTATAAACTTTTAAAAACCATCATTATGTTTACAGGACAAATTATCGGTTATGTCGGTGCGGATGCCCGGCAGAACAAGAACGGAAAAGGATTCAACTTCCATGTATCCACCAAGTACAAGAACGTGAACAACGAGGAACAGACCCTATGGGTATGCTGTTTCGTGAATTACGAGAGTAAAGTCTTTGAGTATCTGAAAAAAGGGACACAGGTATATGTCTGCGGCGATGTGTATGCCGATGTATTCCAGAAGGATGACGGTAGCCACATCCCATCCGTCAGCCTGACCGTCTCACGCATTGAGCTACTGGGAAAGGCTGAGAAAAAAGAGAACGGTGACGGAACGGCAACCGGACAACCCCAATAATTGCAACGGCCATGGAAAGAGAAAAGAAAGACCTGTATTCATCCTGATCCTGCTATCCACGCTCATCGGGACAGCCGTACTGTTTCAGTGGGCTATCGTTACGGGATTATACGCTCCACTACGTAATCCGGCCATGTGGGAAAGGCTGATGGAAAAGGATGCCCTATTCCGGTTTCTCTACGTCATCCTGATCGGCGGTCTTGCTTTTCTCTTCCCGGTAGGCAAGGTGAAAGACGAAAACAAGAAATGGGTTTACACCAGTATGACATTGGTTTCGGCATCCATGCTGGTTATCGGATTCAGCCGGTTATCAGCGTGGTATAACCTATTTGTGTTTCCTACTGTGTTTGTGGCGTACACGCTGCTTGTCATCAAGACTCTGCCTTATTTCATCCGGCGCCATGCCCAATCCGATGACAGCATTTTCGGGTTAAGCCGGGAAGAATCAGCTTTCTACTTCCGCTTTGAGACCACCTCCGGGCCGTTGGTCATCCATAAGCCGCAGCAGAATGTCTATATTGACGGCGGTCCGGGAAGCGGTAAATCGGAAAGCTGGATCAAGGGAATCATCTACCAGTGCGCCGAGCGCAACTATGCCGGATTCGTGTACGACTGGGAGGGTGATCCCACCAAGGACAAGTCACCCATCCTCTCACGTATCGCCTACGGAAGCATTGAATACTTCCGGGCTAAAGGAGTGGAGACACCCCGTTTCGCCTATATCAATTTCGTGGATATGTCACGCACGGTCAGGGTAAACGTACTCTCTCCGAAATATATGTCAAAGGGCAACGAATCGCTATTCATCCGTAACATCATCATCACGCTGATGAAAAATCTGGAAGCCAGTTGGAAAGAAAAAAACAGACTTTTGGGCCAACAATGCCAATTAACTACGTCTATTCAATCGCCTACAAATGTTTCAAGGAGAGGGAGCTTGGCATCTGTACGTTGCCCCATGTGATAGCCCTTGCCCTTTCGGACAGCAACCTGGTATTCCATTGGCTGTCGGAAGATCCTGAAATCGCATTGAACATGTCCTCGATGCTGACTGCCTGGAAGTTGGGCGCACAACAGCAGACAGCCGGAGCCGTATCATCCGCACAGACTCCGCTGGTACTCCTGAACAACAAATACATCTTCTGGGTGTTGTCGCCACTTCCCGAAGAAGAGTTCTCTTTGGATATAACCAACAAGGAACACCCAACGCTGTTATGCGTAGGCAATGCGCCCACCATCAAGGAAGCCGTTTCCCCTGCTATTTCCTGCATCGGCAGCGTCTTGATGTCACAGATGAACAATCCCGGCAAAGCAACCAGCGTATTCATGGTAGATGAATTTCCGACCATCCTGTTGCAAGGCATTGACACTTTCATCGGAACCGCCCGGAAGCACAATGTCGCTACCATTCTCGCCGTTCAGGACTTCAACCAAGCGGTCAGGGACTATGGAGAGAAGAGTGCCAACATCCTGAAAGCCTCTTGCGGAACACAAGCCTACGGCATGACCGGAAACGAGAAGACGGCCAAGGACATTGAGAACCTGCTTGGCGAGAAAAAAGAGGCACAGGAATCCTATTCCCACCAGACAAGTGGAAGCGGCAGCGTAACGGAAAGCCTGCAAAAAGAAAAGGTCTTAAAGGCAAGGGACATTGCCGGGCAAGCAGCCGGGCACTTCATCGGCAAGATTGCCGGAGGCAAGCCGCCATTCTTCAACGTGCAGATGGATATGTGCCGTTTTGAAGAGAAGGAGATACCCCGTTTCTCCTTGCCGGTCAGACTAGGCAACGGCAAAGAAGAGATGGAACTGGAAATCCTGGAAGAGATTATCCAGCAGAACTACATTAAAATCATTGAAGATGTCAACGCTATCCTTAAAAAGATAGAGGACAAATTAAAAGAAAAGTCAGCAGTTCCGGCAGCCGGGACACATAAGACAGAACAAAAAATCATCCGATAAACATTCAACAAAAGAATCCTACCATGAGAAAAATCCATTCATTATTAGTGGCAGCCTGCTTATTGGCGGCTTCATGCAACAGAGAGGAAATCCAACCGGAAACAGACAAAGCCGGTATGTATCACATCACCGTAGCCGTAACCGGCACCTCACCCAAAGGCAGTGTACATATATATAATCTTGACGACGTGAAATTCAGGAACGAACGCACCGGTACCTCCGCAGCTTCCGTAGATGAGAGTTTCACCGATAAAGCGGAATACAGCACGGAAAAGCCTGTCAGCCAAATTACCGTGCAAGGCATTCTCTATTCAAAAGAGAGTGCTATCATCACCATGCAGATAAAAAAAAGACGGGGAAAGCGTATTCAACCAGAGCAAACAGTTGGAGGCCGTTCCCGGTATAGACACTACTGTTGATTTGGTTTACAGTACCATAAAAATAAAAAGCAACCATATTCAAAAATCAGGTATTTTCTCTTTTACACTTGAACGGATTTTATTATCTTTGTGAAAGATAATCTTTCTCACTTATAATATAAAACTAACACAGATGAAGTTCAACCAATTTATAGACAGACAGGATTCTTTGAAGAGATTGCGCAATGCTCTTTTTAAGAACAACACCCCCAGTTTCTTGTCATATACGGCAGAAGACGTATCGGTAAATCCACGCTCATTAAAGAGATCATGCAAGACAAGGATGTATATTTTCTGAGTGACCAAACGAATGAGGCCAACCAACGAGCCTTGTTTGCCAAAGCTATCGCCTACAGCATACCTCGATTTGATAAGGTCGTTTATCCTGATTGGGAAACACTACTATTGGAACTAAACGACAGGCTATCTGAACGTATAACCGTTTGTCTGGACGAATTTCCTTATATGGTTAAAAGTTGTGCTTCATTACCTTCTGTTATCCAGAAGTTGCTTAATGGAAAGACGCTCAAATATGACCTGATTATTTGCGGATCATCGCAACAACTCATGCAAGGATATGTATTGGACAAAAGAGAGCCTCTATACGGATTGGCAGATGAAATTATCAAACTGCCTCCAATTCCTGTGTCCTACATCGGCCAAGCTTTAAATGTAAACACAATTGCCGCAGTAGAAGAATATTCCATCTGGGGTGGCATTCCTCGTTACTGGGAGTTACGTGCAGATTATCCAGATATGGACACTGCCATACGGGAATTGGCTTTAGATACCAAAGGCATATTGGCCGAAGAACCGCAACGACTTCTTCGGGACGATTTACGAGATACAATACAAACCTCCACCATCCTTCCATCATCGGAAATGGGG